>RHMF01000030.1_pt1 | contig 48707 bp, 44 predicted proteins | sample 5365151 | NCBI WGS metagenome assembly RHMF01 (sample SAMN10266501, study PRJNA497801) | feces metagenome | isolation source: feces | host: Bos taurus | place: China: Prairie of Fairy Mountain | collected 2017-08-14 | reverse complement strand
GGAGGAACATTCGCATTCTTAAAGAACTATATCGTTAGATACGGAGTTGAAGTAACTTTTGTAGACACAACAAACCTTGAAGAAGTAAAAGCAGCAATGCGTCCTAACACAAAAGTTGTTTATACAGAACTTATGTCAAATCCTTTGTTAAGAATAGCAAACATAGCTGGCTTAAAAGAAATCGCATCTAACGGAGGAGCAAAATTATTAGTAGATAACACATTCACACCAATGATATTCTCTCCATATAAATTAGGAGCAGACGTTGTAATCTACTCAATGACAAAATTTGTTAATGGAAAGAATGACTGTGTAGCAGGAGCAATCTGTGCAGACGCTGCAACAATCAACGCAATGATAGATGTAAATGACGGAACAGCAATGTTATTAGGACCAGTGTTAGATTCTTTCCGTTCAACTTCTATTTTGAAAAATCTTTACACATTACATATTCGTATGCAACAACACTCTAAGAATGCAGCATACCTTTCTAAGAGATTTAACGAAATAGGAATAAAAGCAAACTATCCAGGAAATGAAGATCACATAGATCACGCTTTAATGACTGCTCAAATGAACGAAGGATATGGTTACGGTGGAATGATAGCTATTGACCTTGGAACAGCAGAACGTGCAAATCAATTCATGGAAGCAATGCAAAACAAAGGAGTTGGTTACTTAGCAGTATCATTAGGCTACTTCCGTACATTATTCTCTTGCTCAGGAAAATCAACATCATCAGAAGTACCAGAAGAAGTACAAAAGAAAATGGGTATGAGCGAAGGATTAGTACGTTATTCAGTAGGATTAGACAACGATATGGAACACACATTCCAATTAATCCAAGAAGCATTAAAAGAAATCAACTTCATCTAAAAATAAACGTTGATTTTAATCAAAAAAAGCAAAGAAAAAATATTTTTTTTCTTTGCTTTTTTTATTTTTTTCTTTGCTTTTTTTTCTTTAAATCTTACCCCAATATTTTCTTAAAAACCATTCTGTTGAGAAACATAGAATAATTATAAGCCAATACCAAAATGAGCTGATTAGTTTGTGGTTTGTTGTGATTTGATGAATAATTGGTTTTGCGTCTTCTTGGTTTTTGATAATCTTTTCTAAGTTTTGCATTTGTGAAGGGTAGAGTAGTTGTCCGTTTGTTTTGATTGATAGGGTGTAAAGTAGGTCGTGTTTTGCTACAAGGTCGATTGATTCTAATTCGTTTGCGGAAATTATAAAGCTTCCTTTGTCTGTGTAGTTTATTCCGCCAAAATTGGTTGTTGCAATAAAGGTGTATTTTCCTGGTTTGAGTTCTGCGATTTCTAATGCGTAGGCATTGGAGGTTTTTGAAAAAATATAATCGTATGTATCACCATTTTCATTCTTTAAGTTTATCTTTACGTCTGATGTATTAACGAGTTGATATGCTTGATTGTAGAGTTCTGCTTCTAATCTTATATTATGGGTTTGATTGTAAAGGTTTTCGTGCTTGATTTTGAATGTACTTTTGTCTTTATCGCTTACAAGGTATTGAATAGTCTTTGCTATGAGTTCGTCAACTTGCTTTGTGGTGTTGTTGTGTAAATAATTTCTTAAACGCCATTTCCAAATATCTTCTCCACATATAATTGCTGATTTGTTATCTGCGTTGTTGTTGAATGTGATTAAAGGATAATTAGTTTTTAATGAGTTGTGTGTTTGGTAAAACAAGGTTTGTAAGCTTGTTGATAGGTCGTATTTTGCAAGAGGTGAGGAAAGGGGAGGGAGTTGTGAGAGTATGTCAAGTGATTCTTCGCTAAGAGAAAATAAAGAAAAGCTATTGTTGAAACGTGCTAAGGATTGTGTTTGTGATGTTTTGTTGTAAACGTTGATTTTTAAGCCATTGTTTAGATTATTGAAAAGATTAAAATTAGTTCTCTTTCCTATGATGTAGAGAATTGGTATAGATTTTTGTTGAAGTTGTTTAAGGGCTTCAAAAGATTCGTTGTTGTTTGGTAATTGATGTGCTATTATTAAATTAACTTCGTTTTGTTTTTGTAAATCCTTTATGTCGGTTAGGTTTATTAGGTTGTAATTTTTGTTTTTGTTGATACTTTGTTTTATTGCTGAAATATCTGGGTGAGGACCTGCGGAAAGAAAGATAATGTTTTTACGTGAGTCTAAAATTTTTACAAAAAAATCTCTTTTATTGTTTTCTTTATTGACTTCGCCTTCAAGTGTTGAAATGTTTATTGTAAAGGATTGTATTCCTGCTTCAAGGCATGAGAATGTTGTTGGTATGTCTATTGAGAAATCTTCTTGGTCTATTGTGATTTCTTTGTTGAAAATGTTTTTCCCTTTATGTGTTAGATTTATTTTTACTTTTTCATTTTTTGCTTTTTTAGCTTTTATGCTTATTTCTAATGGGCAAATATCTTCTATATATGAGATTTCGTTGAATCTAATTGAGGAAATGCTTACGTCTTTTCTTTTGTTTGTGTCTCCAAGTGCGATTGTGTAGATTGGACAAGGTGTTTTGTCAAGTAGATTTAAAGGGTTTTTCCCGAAATTATTTATTCCGTCAGAGGCTATTATGATTGCAGAAAGATTTTGGTTGAAGTATTCGTTTTGAATATTTGTTAATAGATCTGCAATGTTGGTATAGTGGTCGTTAAAGTCAAATGTGTTTGTTTCTTTTGTTTGACTTCCAAAGGAGTAAAGTTTTGTGTTGAAGTTTTTGTTTAAAGATTTTGCTAAGGAATGCAGAGCGTTAAGGTATTCATTTTTGTAATAAGAAGAGTCTTTTGTTTTTGTAATTGAAGAAGAGTTGTCTTGTGCGATAACTATTATGGGTTTTTCTTCTTGGTTTGTTTTTTTTGTGAATGTAGGGCTGAGTAGTAGAAATAATAGTAGAGTGATTGCAATGCTTCTTAAAGTAAAGAGTGTGATTGTTTGTTTTTTTGAAAAATATTTTTGTTTATAAAAATATATAAACCATGAAATTGCAGTTGCAAAAATAAGTATTGGAATTATCCAAAATAAAGAATATTCTGTGAACATATTATTATGCTATTCCTCTTTCTTTTTTTATTTTTTCGTAAGCGTTGTTTATTTCTTGGAATTTTTCTTTTGCAGCTTGTTGTGCTTGTTCTCCTAAACTTGCTACTTTATCTGGGTGATATTTTATGCACATTCTTTTGTATGCTTTTTTGACTTCTTCGTCTGAGGCTTCTTTTGTGATTTGTAAAATGATGTAAGCAGAATCTGTTTGTTCAAAATACATTGCTTCAATCGTTTTATAGTCAGCAACAGAAAGCCCAATTAAATTGGCAATTCTTGTAATTAAATCTTTTTCTATGCCACTGCATAATCCGTCTGCACATGCTATTCCAAAAAGATAATGAATTAGTTGAAGTTTTGATGAATAAGGTATTGACAGTCTTATTTTTTCACAAGATTGATAAAGGTCTATATCTTTATCTAATAGTTGACGAAGAATGTCTAATTTGTTTCTTGCACTGTCTTCTCCAAAATTTTGAACAAGGAATCGTTTTACAAAAGAAAGTTCTGATTTCATTATTTTTCCATCAGCTTTCATTACTGCGGCTGATAGAATGAGAAGTGCCATTGTGAAATCTCCCTTTTCTTCTCCTTGCTTGTATTCTTTTTTTACTAATTTTTCAAGTAGCGAACCAACACCATATCCGATAATGCTACCAAATATTCCGCCAGTTACAAAACCGAAGATTCCTCCAATCCATTTTATAATACCCATAGTGTTTTTATCGTTATAAATTCGTGCAAAGATACAAATTAACTATTAAAAAGTCTTATCTTTGCAAATTAAAAATAGTTTTTTTTGATATGAATGAAATTGTTTTATCTTATTTCGTACTCTTTTTTGCTTGTATTGCGAGCGGTTGTTTTGTGTTTAGTTTGAAAAAACATGAGAGGTTTTTGTCTTATATAGGGGTTTTTGGTGGGGCTTTTTTGCTTGCAGTTTGTTTTGTGCATTTGCTTCCTGAAGCTCTTACTTTGCAAGGTGAAACTCATAGTTGTGCACATCATTCTCATCATCATTCACATTCACATTCTTTTTTGAGTGTTGGGGTTTTTGTTTTGATTGGGTTTATTTTGCAATTGGTTTTAGAGTTGCTTTCAAATGGTGCGGAACATGGTCATTTGCATGATGAAAAACATCATTCTGATAAAAATTCTATCCTTCCTGCTTTAATGATGCTTTTAGGTGTTTCTATTCATGCGTTTTTAGAAGGATTTGCTCTTGTTGTTAATGGAGTGGTTAATTATTCTTTGTTGATAGGTGTTGTTTTGCATAATATTCCTATTGCAATGCTTGTGGTGAATGCTTTTATGCATGGAGGTTGTTCTAAATTAAGGTCTTTTGCTTATTTGTCTGTTTTTGCAATAATGGGCGTTTTAGGTTCTATGTTTAGTATTTATTTTGAGTTTTTACATGATTCAATGGGTTATGTAATAGGTTTTGTAGTTGGTATTTTATTGCATGTCTCTATTAGTACATTATTTGATTCTAAGGAAAGTCATAAATATAATTTTTTGAGGTTTGTGGTGGTGATAATAGCGTTTTTGTTAGCTGTTTTATTGTCGCATTGATTTATTGTAAGAAATTTTGAAGATGAAATTATCAATTGTAATAGTAAATTATAACGTAGAATATTTTTTAGAGCATTGTTTGTATTCTGTTCAAAAGGCTATAAAAAATATTGATGCAGAGGTATTGATTGTAGATAATAACTCGGTTGATGGTTCGGTGAAAATGCTTAAAGAAAAGTTTGCAGAATTTTTATTGATTGAAAATAAAGAAAATGTAGGCTTTGCAAAAGCAAATAATCAAGCAATGAGAATTGCAAAAGGGGAGTATATTCTTTTGTTGAATCCTGATACTGTTGTGGAGGAAGATACTTTTGAGAAGTGTATTGCTTTTATGGATTCTCATAAGGATTGTGGTGGACTTGGAATAAAGATGATTGACGGACAGGGAAATATACTTAAAGAGAGTAAGCGTGGATTTCCTACTCCTTGGGCAAGTTTTTGCAAGATGAGTGGTTTGACTTCTTTGTTTCCTACTTCAAAGAAATATGCTCAATATTACATGGGACATCTTTCATATGAAGAAACAAATCAGGTAGATATTCTTGCAGGGGCATATATGATGATGAGAAAGGAGTGTTTGGATAAGGTGGGGTTGCTTGATGAGGATTATTTTATGTATGGAGAGGATATTGATTTGTCTTATAGAATAACGCTTGGAGGATATAAGAATTATTATTATCCGGAAGCAACAATAATACATTATAAGGGTGAATCGACAAAGAAATCAAGCCTTAATTATGTTTATACCTTCTATAATGCAATGGCAATCTTTGCTAAGAAACATTTAGATGCTAAACAAAATAAGTTATATAGTTTTATAATTAAGTTAGCTATTTGGATTAAGGCGTTTTTTGGCTTCTTTTCAAGAATATTCAAAACTTTTGCTTTACCTTTCTTTGATTTTGTTCTTATTTATCTTGGATTTTATTTTTTAGAAAAGGCTTGGGCAATTTATTATTGGGGTTGGGAAGATTATTATCCTGCTCACTATATGTTGTTTGCTGTTCCTTGTTATATTCTTATTCTTTTGACATCGGTTTATGTAGCGGGTGGGTATTCAAAGAAGATAAGAATACCAAAAATTATTTCAGGAATTTTCTCGGGTATGCTTGTGCTTTTGGTTTTCTATTCTTTATTGCCATCAGAATTAAGATATTCAAGGGCATTGGTTGTAATGGGGTCGGTAATGAGTTTAGGTGTATTGTTGCTTGTTAGACTTGCTATTAAATTTTTACGCTCTGGGAAATTGTCTTTTGAAAATGAAGATTTTTTACGATGTGCTATCATTGCAGATGAACAAGAGGCAGAAAGAATAGCGAATTTGATTCATTCAACAAGTTTAAATCCAGAATTTATTGCACTTGTTAGTGTGGGAGAAAAGCCAAGTAAAGAAAGTTTTGTTGGAAATATTTCTCAAATTGATGATATTATCAGAATTTATTCTATAACAGAAGTGATATTTTCGGCAAAGAGTTTGAGTCAATCAAGTATAAATAGTTTGATGAATCGTTTGGCTAAAACGAATGTTAAGTTTACAATAGCACCTCCAACTGCTGATTTTATAATTGGTAGTAATACAATTAATTATCCAACTGATCTTTATGTGGTTACTTTGAATAGTATTACAAACGAGGATAATAAGAGAAAGAAACGAATATTTGATTTTGTTTCATCTTTAATCTTCTTAGCCTTTGGTGTTATTTTTATGTGGTTTGTGAAAAAACCTTTTGGATTTATTAAAAACAATGTTTTAGTATTATTAAATTTTAGAACTTGGATAGGTTATGGAAATAAAAAAGATGAAAAAGCTAAAGGTTTACCAAATCTAAAAAAATCTATTCTTTCACCATTAGATGCTTTGAAAAATGAAAAATTACACGAATCGGATAAACAAAAATTAAAACTATTATACGCAAGAAATTATAGTGTATATAATGATATGAACATATTGTGTAAATGTTTTAGAGATTTAGGGCAAAGTTGAAAATAAAGAAAAATAATTAAAAAGTTTGTTGAAATCAAAATATTTTTTATCTTTGCACCGAAATAAAACCGATTTAATAACAAAATAGAACGCTTATAGATAAGATTATTACTTTTTTTAAATTAGAAAACAAAATTAAATTAAGATTGTTAAAGATTATTGATGCCCTTTGTAGGGTATGGTTTATAATAAAAAAAGTTTTGTCTTATGAATAAAATAGAAAGTAGAAGCGACTATGAGTTAGTGCAAGCTTATATCAACGGAGAAAGAGAAGTGTTTGATACGCTTGTTGCAAGACATCAGCAAAAACTTTATAATTATATATATTCTGTTGTGAAAGATAGAGATGCCTCTGATGACATCTTTCAAGAGACTTTCATAAAAGTGATTAATGTTTTGAGAAGTGGAACTTACAGAGAAGAGGGTAAGTTTGTTCAATGGATTATGCGAATTGCTCATAATCTTACAATAGATTATTTTAGAAAAGAACAAAAAATGAAATACGTTAGATCTAATGACGAGGTTAATGTATTTGATGTAATAGGTAATTTTGAAGATTCCATTGAAACAGTTATAATCAAAAAACAAATTAATAAAGATATAAGAAGTCTTATAAAACAGTTGCCAGAAGAACAACGTAGAGTACTTATTATGCGTCATTATGCTGATATGTCTTTTAAAGAAATAGCAGAGAAAACAGGTGTTAGTATAAACACAGCATTAGGAAGAATGCGATATGCTTTGCTAAACATGAGAAGATTAGCAGAAGAAAAATCGCTTGTATTAACAATGTAAAATTTTTCTTTGAGAACAATATCATACGATTTTCTTTCGTTAAGAAGAAAAATTGTTTAACAAAAAGAAAATCGTATGATAGATAATTACAACTTTTATGAACAAATAAAAAGTTGGGAAGAGGATTTAGAATATCAAGAAAAAGCGTTTTTAAGAGAGAATTGTGCAACAGTATTCCCAACACAACAAATAATAAATAAAATAATTTCTTATTCAAGAGCACAATCAGTATATAGCGAAACTTTAAATGAAAACATCAAGGTCTGGCTTAACTAATAAAATTCTAATAGCTGGTCCTTGTTCGGCAGAAAGTTTTGAACAATTAGACGCAGTAGCAGAAGGAATATCAAGTTTAAGCCCCAATTATTTTAGAGCAGGAGTTTGGAAACCAAGAACAAGACCTTCAGAATTTGAAGGGGTTGGAACTTTGGCTTTAGATTGGTTATCCCAAATAAAGAAAAAGCATTCATTAAAGGTTTGTACGGAGGTTGCAAATCCTAATCACGTAGAACAATGCTTAAAATATGGTATTGATGCCTTATGGATAGGAGCAAGAACAACAACAAATCCTTTTTCCATGCAAGATATTGCTGAATCTTTAAAAGGAGAACAAATACCTATTTTTGTAAAAAATCCATTAAATCCAGATTTGAAACTATGGATAGGGGCAATAGAAAGATTACATCAAGCAGGAATTGAAAATGTTTATGCAATACATAGAGGATTCTCTTTAACAGATAATGGTTGTTATAGACAGACACCTCTATGGCAAATACCAATAGAATTAAAAAGAATATTTCCTTCGTTAAATATAATTTGCGATCCAAGTCATATAGCAGGAAAAAGCGAATTTGTAGAATCTCTATCTCAAACTGCTATGAATATAGGCTTAGATGGTTTAATGATAGAGGTACATCATAATCCACAAATAGCAAAAACCGATGCAAAACAACAATTGTCAATACATCAATTCAAAAGTCTATTAAACAATTTGATTATTTCAAAGACAGAAGAAAATGTTTTACCAGAAAAAATAAATATTTTACGAAAAGAAATAGATGAGATAGATAATAAGTTAATAGAACTTCTTTCAGAGAGAATAAATGTGTCAACAAAAATAGCACAAATTAAAAAAGAATCAAATATTTCTGTATTACAAGTAAATAGATGGAAGAAATTATTATCGGATAGAATAGAGTATTCAAACACAAAAGGTATTTCAGAAGAATTTATCAAAGAAATATTTGAACTAATACATGAAGAATCAGTAAGGGTTCAAGATGAAATCATCAAAAAAACAAAAAAAAATAGATAAAATCCTTGTTGAAAACAAAAAAATATGTATTTTTGCAACTGATGAAAGAAATTATTAACTAAATAAATAAGAAAGAACATGAAATTAAGAAGATTATTTTTAGGCATAGCTGTCGTTACAATGATGGCTGCTTGCGGTGGAAAAACAACAGAAACAGCAACAGAAACAGCTGTAGAAGCTACTCCTGCAACAGAAGCAGTTGAAGAAACACCTGCTGCACCTGCTGAAGAAGTTGCAACACCTGCTGCACCTGCACAAGAAACAAAAAAAGCTGATCCTTGTGAAGCAAAAGTAAAAGCTTTTGAACAATTCGTAGATGAATTCAAAGCAGCTCAAAAGAACAAAGCTAACGGTGCAAAAGAATTAAAAGCATTTGCTGATATGTTGAAACAAGCTCCTGAACAAGAAGCAGCAGTTAAAGAATGCGTTGAAAATGCAGATTTCAAAACAAGAATCCAAAACGCAATCATGATGTGTAAACAAATCAGAAGTCAAAAATAATAACTAAATAAAGTTATAGGAAAAGGTTCGGTATTTTTTATCGAACCTTTTTTTTAAATTAATGTATTACTATGAAAAAAATAATTTTTTTATTTGCAATAATATTTACACTTTCATTGTCAGCACAAACACAAAGACAAACAATGCAATGGCAAGATGTCGAACGTACATACAAAGTACTGACACCAGCAAATTATAACCAAGAAGAAAGCCTGCCAATGTTAGTATTCTTGCACGGATTAAGAGATAATATAGATAATAACAATGAAATTTATCAAAGAATTGCAGATGAATTTCATTGGATAGTTCTTTTACCGCAAGCCTTAGAAGCCTCAGTAAATTTAATGGGTACAATTATAGATTTAGGAGCGATGTGGAATGCAGAATTAACAGTTTCACTTGGACCATTGACCGTTTCTCCTAATAGTAATGTTGATGATGCAGGATTTATTATGGCTTTAACCGATACTATAATATCAAAATATAATATAGAAACAGAAAATATTTTCATGAGTGGTTTTTCTATGGGGGGATTTATGACACATAGAATGGCAACAGAGTACTATGAAAAATTTAAAGCCTTTGCACCATCAAGTGGAATGATGCCAAAAAGTTTAGAAAATGTAATAGTACCTCAGCCAGTAAAGATATTACATATTCATGGCACATCAGACAGTGTAGTATCCTATGATGGAACAACGTCAGTAGTAGAAGGAATGCCAAATCTTTCAGTTGGACTAAGTGTTGAACAAACAATAAACTTCTGGACAAACACTAATGGTGTGAATAATCCACCTATAATAGATTCTTTGGAAGATAGAAAAGACGATGGATTAAGATTCATACGCTATTCTTATTTAGGAGAGGACCCAGGTAGAGAAGTGCGATTTCTAAAAATAGAAGGAGGAGATCATATCCCATACGTAGATGCAAATATCTATGATGTAGACTGTTTAGCAGAGATTTACGATTTCTTTACAAGTAGTCGTACAGGAGTAAGCTTAGAAGAAATAGAAATAAATCCGATGAAACTATTTCCAAACCCTACATCAAATCAAGTTCAACTTATTGCAGACCACAATATGACAATAAGCATATTGAATATGTCAGGAATAACATTAATAAACAAAGAAATCAAAAAAGGTGCGAATACAATAGACGTATCACACCTAAAACCTGGTTGTTATATTTTAAAAAATAACTTTGGAAAGCAAAGAAAATTAATAATAAAATAAAGGCATTATAACATAGCGCTTAAATTTTCTACAAGGTTATCAGAACCTTCAAAAATTTGAGCAATATGAGTTGCCACCATATAAGCAGGGGTTGTGAATAGTTTATGATTTTCATCTATCGCAACCTCTGTTGCATTACAAACCTTATGCTTACAGCCCAAAGCTACTGCATCTTTTGCAGCCTGACACTCACCTCCAAGAGTAATAGTAGGATTTTTATCACCTAAAACCTTAGCTAAAATCATAGGAGCAATACATAAAGCCCCAATAGGTTTGTTAGCAGAGAAAGTATCTAAGATAGCTCTTTCCACCTCTTTATTTACACTCATTTTATCACCCTTAAAAGCATAATCACTCAAATTTTGAGCAGCACCCATACCACCTGGAAGAATTAAAGCATCAAAATCCTCAGATTTATACTGACATAAAGGAATTATATTCCCTCTACAAAGACGAGAAGCCTCAATAACTAAATTACGACTTTCGCCACTTGGCTTACCTTCTATGTGATTAAAAACAACAAACTCTCCCTCAGGAGCAAAACATTGATATTGCATACCTCTTTTATCAATTGCTAAAAGCACAGACAAAGTTTCATGAGTTTCGCTGCCGTCTCTGTTACCGCAACCTGCTAAAATTACTGCTATTTTTTTCATATTATCTTGATTTAAGTATTCTTTGTTCAATAGAAGTAGTAGAATAACCCTCTAAATACTCAATTGTTTTTACACTTCCACCACGAGAAGTAACAATATCATAACCTACAATGTCTTCAATCTTATAATCAGCCCCTTTAACTAAAACATCAGGCTGAATTTTTTTGATTAACTCATAAGGAGTATCTTCATTAAATAGAATTACCGCATCAACAAACTCTAATGCAGCCAAGATATGCAAACGAGAGTTTTCATCTTGCAACGGTCTATACACACCCTTTAAGCGTCTTACCGAATCATCAGTATTTACTCCAATAATCAGTTTATCACCTAAGTCTTTTGCTTTTGCAAGATAGTCAATATGTCCTAAATGCAATAAATCAAAGCAACCATTAGTGAAAACAATTTTTTGATTCTTTTCTCTCCATTCATTTATCAAGATATTAAGATTATCCTCACTTAATATCTTGCTTTTTATATGGTCAAAATATTTCATTTTTCAACTTTTTTTATTTTTTCTTTTTAGTGGAAAAGTAAACAAATGCTATAAGTCCAAAGATTATTGTGCCGACTTGTGAGCTTAGCCAATTTAACCAACCACAAACATAGGCTATTGGTCTTGATATTGTGTAGGTTTCTAAGACTTCTGCAAAAATTGCAGGTTGCAGACCTATACCTCCTGGTGTTATCATAGGGCCAAAGGCTCCTAAAACTGTCGTAACTAAGGCTTGAAGCAAGGAAAGTATTTGTGTTTCTTTTAAACATTGAAAGCAAGTGAATGTTCCAACTATCCATAATGCCCAAATCAATAACGAATATACAATAAAAAGTAAAGGTTTTTTTAGTTTGAAAATGCTTTTTATGCCATCTAAAAATCCTGTAAGTAAATTCTTTATTTTATTGTAATACTTATTGTTAATAATCTTTCTTTTGAAAGCAAAGAACAATGCAATAACTACTGCCAAGCATAGGAAACCTATTATAGCTAATTGAAAAAGATTACTAAGGTTAAGATTAAAGTTATTTTCTATGTAGCTTAAAAGTAAGTCTTGTTGAATAATAAGAGTGAAAAGCAAGAGTAAAGCGAAAAGAACCATATCTATCACTCTTTCTGTTATGATTGTACCAAGTGATTTCTCAATTGGAATATCATTACTTTTCTTTAACATTGTGCAACGTACAACTTCTCCAAGTCTTGGAATAGCTAAATTTGTTAAATAGCCACTCATAACTGCAAAAAAACTATTTGTACGAGATACTTTATAGCCAAAAGTTTCACTCATTAGTCTCCAACGTAATGCTCTTACGTAATGAGAAGTCAAACTTATAATTGAGGCAAGTATAAACCAAAAATAATTAGTTTGTTCTAATGATTTCCAAATTTGAGTTCGTTCTTCATTGCCGAGTTTTCCCCAAAACCACCAAATAAAAGCAATACCTAACGCAATAAAGAAAAGAGTTTGAATTATATTCTTTATTTTATTTTTCAAGACTCTAAACTACTTTATTATTTTGTGGGAATATTACTGTTGGTTTCCAATTCTTTGCTTCTTCAAAGTCCATAGTTGCGTATGACACAATGATTACTAAATCTCCTTTTTGAACCAAGCGTGCTGCTGCTCCATTAAGACAAAGTGTACCTGAGCCTCTTTCTCCTTTTATAACATAGGTTTCAAAACGTTCACCATTGTTTATGTTATAAATATGCACTCTTTCGTTTTCAATAATGTTAGCGGCATCCATTAAGTCTTCGTCAATAGTGATTGAACCAATGTAATTCAAGTCTGCCTGTGTAACTATCGCTCTATGTATTTTTGATTTTACAACTTCTATTTGCATTGTTTTTTTGTTTTTTTAGGCCTGCAAAGTTATGAATTTATATTGAAAAATTTATTCTTTGTTTTATTATTTTTTTTCTTTACTTTTTTTATTTTTTTCTTTGAAATAATTTTCAAACTCTTAGATTTATTTTTCAAGAAAAATGATAAGGAAATATTTATAAACAACGTAGGTATTGATTGCATTGAAAATCAATCCCCAAATAAAGGTAGGTATTTTAGTTACTTTGGCAAGTATTGAGCAATCTCCACTTTGTTTTGCTTTAAAAAATGATAGATAAAGAATTGTCAAACAAGATTTTGTATTTTCTAATAAAATGATTGTAGAATAAACAAATAATATTAGTTTTTCTATTGTAATAGGAGTAGGAAGTAGAAAAATCAAAAGGTTTATGCAGGCAAAAATTGTTGTCCACACCAATGGATAGGTTTTTCTCATATATAACAACATTATAAAAAATGAAAAAACAGAAATAATAGCTATTGTAAGGTGAGATTGATTAACTTTTATGCTAAAAATAAATAAAAGAGAGAGTAAAGCACAGCCTGTGTAGCCTGCAAGTGAACATAACACTGTTCTTAATTTGCTTTTGCTTATGCTTGTGCAACTTCCTGAGGTTGATGTGTCAAATTCTATTTCTTTTACTTTGTTTCCTAAGATTAAGGAGGAGAGAGCATGAAAGGACTCGTGAAAAAATGTGTTTATGTTGCCAATCGCCCTTCCAAATTTTTTGTTATAGCTAATTATTAGAAGAAAGGTGATTATAATTATTTTGATTGCCATATTTCCCATGCTCTTTCTGCTTGATAAAACAACATTTTGCTTCCGTCAATTGCGTTTACTCCTTTTTCTTTTGCTAAACGCATAAGTAAAGTAGGTGAGGGGTTGTATATTAAGTCAAAAATTTGATGTGTGGAGTTTAGTTTTTTGAAATCAATATCGGGAGTTTGATTTTTCATATCATGCATTCCAATAGGTGTAGCATTAATAAATAGTGCATTATTTTCAAACTCTTGATTCATTTCTTGATAAGAGATTTGAAAACCCTTTGGATTGCGACTTACAATCTTGTGTTTTATATTGTGTTTGCTCAAAACAAAAGAAATTGTCTTAGAAACTCCACCGCTTCCTAATATATATGCTTGTTTTATTTTTTGAATATCAAGTTGATTTAAAAGACTATGTTCAAAACCAAAGGCATCGGTATTGTAACCTTGAAGTTCTATTTTATTCTGCCCTCGAATTATTTTTACACAATTAACATTTCCACAAGCTTTTGCTGTTTCTGAAAGTGTGTTTATATAGTTTAATATTTGTTCTTTATAGGGCATTGTAACGCAAAAACCACTTAAATTCTCATTTTTATGAATTAAATCTACAACTTCTTCTATTTGTTTTATTTCATAAAGATGAAAATCATAACTTTCTTCCAAATGTGCAAATTTTTCATCAAAATGCTTTTTGGAATAAGAGTGGGATAGAGGAAAACCTATAAGTCCGTAACTTATTGTTTTGAAGGTTTCTTTTTTGATACGCCTTTATAGATTAAATATATTACAAATAAAACGCCTAAGCCGAGTAGAATGTAAGAAAGCTCATGACTATATTGATCAATCAATTCTTTATTGCCGTGTCCTATGTATCCTAAGACAGCTAACAAGATATTCCAAATAAAAGCACCTAAGGCAGTGAAAGAAATAAAGCTAATAAGATTCATTTTAGCTAATCCGGCAGGAATAGATATTAATTGACGAATGCCAGGTACTAAACGACCAATGAAAGTAGAGCTTTTTCCGTGTTTATCGAAGTATTGTTCGGCTTTTTCTACCTTTTCTTTACTTAAAAGACACATTTTTCCAAAACGAGTCTCAACAAATTTATAAATTATTGGACGTCCAAGCCAAAATGCTAAGTAATAATTAATCACAGCTCCGATTATAGCTCCTAAGGTTGCAAAAACAACAACTAAAACTATGTTCATATTGCTATTTTCCTCTAATGCCTTGTAGGCAGCAGGCGGAACAACAACTTCTGATGGGAAAGGAATAAAACTACTCTCTATTGTCATAAGCAAAGTAACCGTTCCGTAATTCATATTATCCATATACCATGAAGTAACTTGCTCAATAATGTTTTTATCTTCTGTGTTTGTTGTAGGAGTTGTTGTTTGAGCATAAGTTGTAAGGCTTATTGCTGCAAATAACAAACATATAACAATTGATTTAAAGTAATTCTTCATCTTTTTTGTGTTTTTGTATTAAATTTATAAAGTTTAAAATTAATTCTTTGTTGTTTTGAATGTAAGGTGATTCGCTTAAAGCGTCTATAATAGGGTCTCCGTATAGTATTATTGCACCTTTTATCATATCTTCTAAGTCTTTTGTCTTTGAATTTGAGAGATATACTATTTCTGCTTGTGTTAGAATTACAGAAATAATGTTATCTTCCATAAAGTCTATTTTAAATAATTCTGCAATTAAACTTCTTAATAAGTCAAAGGCATTTTGGAGTTGATTGTGTGCGAAAAGTTGTTTTGCCCACGAGGTTAAAAGAAATGTTAGTTGAGTATATAGTTCTTCTAATTCGTATTTGTCGTTTTGATTATTAGATTTTTTACTTACAATCAATTCTTGTAATTCTTCGTATGTGTTTTGATATAAGTTAGTCGCATTTTCTATTTCTCCTATCATATAAATCAATTCAGCATATTGTATTTTTGCGTTATAGGTGTGCAAATCATTCAAAATAGCTTGCATTCCATTAGCCTTTGCTAAATGATAGTTGTTTAAGTTTAGGTAAAGACGCGATAATATGTAATATATATATGATTTTGTGAAAGAAATTCCTTTGTGAAATAAAGGTATTGTGTTGCCTTTTTCAATTATTAGATGACAAATATCAATACATTCTTGAAATTTTTGCTCTTCTATGCAAACGTTTATCATCTCTTTGTAAGTTGTGGCAAGAGAAAGAAGAGTGTCTTTTTGATACCCTGTTGGTAAATCCTTTTTGTCTAATTCTTTTTCTAATAAGACTATAATTTTTTCTAATATAGAAGTTCTTTCTTTTTTTTCTCCGCAAGCGATATAGTTGAGATATTTTCTTTTTAACATATCTACATCAACAGAATTGCAAAGAGAATAATCACAAGCCTTCAATGCTTTTTCAGGTTCGTTACATCTTTCGTAAAACTCTGCAAGCATTTCCCAATAATAAGTGTTTTGAGGATCGTATTCTACAAACTTTTCTACTATTGGATAGAATATGTCTTTATATTTAGCATCTTCTTTGCACAACTCAGAGCAAGAGTAAAGTAAATCATCGGGAATAATTGTTGAAGAATACATATAATCGTTTGCTCCATAACTTCTGACTTCTTCGTCTTTGCTATTTTTGTATTTATTATAACAATATTCAAATGCTTTTATTAAATATTTTCTTGCAGTGTCATATTCGTCTAATTTTAAATACAAATAAGCTGCTAATGTTAATATGTATTCATTACATTGATACTTTAAACAATCTAATGTCGCATCTAAGGCATTTTTGTATTTTCCTTCTCTTGATAATATCTTAGCTCCTTGATATGTTAAAAGGATTATAGAAGGGTAGGAGTTGAAAAGTTTTTTTGACTTAATTAAGTAGAGTAGGGCTTCTTTGTAATCGTTTTCCGAAATAAAATCTGCCTTTCTTATAATTAAGTTTTCGTTTGTTGGGTGTTGTTTCAATGATAGTTCAATGGCTTTTTCAAGAAGGTATTCATTGTTTTCTTCAAGAAAAAAGTAGTCTATTATGTCTAACCATTCATCTGAATCATAAAAGATAAAAGATTCTCTGTTTTTAATCTTATCAGAGAAATCTTTTACTAAATATATTATATCTTCATCTTCGTCAGAATAAGCCATTGTTTTGGGTTTTATCTTAATTCTACTGGAATCATCGCAACTCGGAATAGCTTATTGTTTCTAAATATGATGTAAATATTTCCCATGTAGAACCAATGTCTGTTGCTTCCGTCAAAATTATTCAATACTTCTCTATCTGCTTTTCCCCATGATAAGAATGCCATATCCATTGTCATATCTTTTATCAACTCTTTTTGAAGGATTGCTTTGTGATATGTTGGATATGTGTCTTTGTACTTTAAAACTTTGTTGCCATCTGCCAAATAAAGGTCAAAACTCAATCTATCTCCTAAATTAAAGTCGGCAGGCATATAGAATTTTCTTCCTTTTTCGTTTCTCATTAACATTTGAAATTTACCATCTTTTACTACAAAGTCTAAACAATGGAATACATCTCCTTGTTTAACGGTTATAGGTCTTTTCCAACGTAAATCTATTACTGTTAATGGGAATTTGTCGCCACGAACCACAAAATCTTTATCCTTATAGTATGCTCTGATTTTTTTATAGTAAGCCTCGTTTACAAAATCAAATTCATTTCTTTCTTTTATTGTAGGATATTTGTAGTAAACCGTATCGCGACCACCTTTTTGTACTAATTTTAAATAAACATCGGTAAGGTTTTCTGCACTATGACACCAATCTGCTACAATAAAGGTCTTTCCTGCTAAGAGTTTTGCCTTTCCAATAGGGTAATCGGTGAAAGAATATTTACGACTATCGTCATCGTAGTTGTAAAGCTTTGTACCGTTGAACAATCTTTTAAGTGTAGCATCTGTAACAACAGGAAGTGTGATTTTATATCCTACTAAACGCATAGGAAGGTGTGCATAATTGCTATTTGTGTCGTAATCAACAAGATTTATGTCCTCATGAGACCATTTACTTACAGGATATTGATTTTTATTTTCGTTATAATAACTCATAGGTGTGAAAGGAAAATTATAACGATTGTAATAATTTTGATAATTGTAAAAAACAGTATCACCAGTTGAGCCAATAACCAATTTCATAAAAGGATATTGCATTTTAGTAAAGTCTCGCATATATTCATCTGCATTGAATATTTTAGCAAATGCAAATTGATCTGCAATGTAGTCTGCAACTACAAACCATTCTCCTTTAAGTGATTGTATTCTTTCTGGACTCATTCTCGAAAGTTTGTAATACCTAACTCCTGTATCATCACCTTCTTCCGGGATTGCAATGTTGCCAACGAAAAAGAATTTATTTAATGCAGAATCTGGCACATCTTGCAAATAAAGTGTTTGACCAACCATTGCAAAAGGTGTGCTCATAAATTTTAAGTGTTTGTCGTAATCAGCATAATCAAAATCTGGCAAATGTTTGTATTGTCTGATTTGTGCAACTCCTTGATTTAAAGATAAAATTGCTATCAATGCAAAGATAATGAAACGACAATTATTTCTCATAAACATATTTATTTTATTTAGTTTTAAACGGCAAATATACGAATAAAACAACGAAAAATGCATAGAAAAGAGTTTTTTTTTCTATTTTTGTAAATAAAAACCTGAAAAATGAGAATAGATATTATTACTTTGTTCCCTGATATGTTTACGGAGATATTCTCTCAAAGCATTTTGAAAAGAGCTCAAGATAAAGGATTGTTTGAGGTTGAAATTCATAATCTTAGGGATTATTCCTTAAACAAAAATCATAATGTTGATGATTACCCATACGGAGGTGGCGCAGGAATGGTTATGCAGATAGAACCGGTGGATAATTGTCTTAATTTTTTAAAGTCAAAACATAATTATGATGAAATAATTTATACTGCACCTGACGGAGAACGACTAACTCAAAGTTTAAGTAATGAATTAGCTATAAAAAATAATCTTTGCATTCTTTGTGGTCATTATAAAGGTGTTGATGAACGCATAAGGGAACATTTAATTACAAGAGAAATTTCAATAGGTGATTATGTTTTAAGTGGAGGTGAATTAGCTGCGGCTGTAATTGCTGATAGCGTTGTTAGACTTCTTCCAGGTGTGTTAAACGATGAAACATCGGCACTTACAGATTCTTTTCAACAAGATTTGGTTTCACCACCTGTTTACACACGTCCTGCAAATTATAAAGGTTGGCAAGTACCTGAGGTTTTATTGAGTGGACATGATAAGAAAATTGATGAATGGCGATTTGAACAAGCCTTAGAAAGAACACGCAAACGCCGACCTGAATTATTAAGCGATAAATAATAGAAAAAAAATCAAAGAAATTTTAAAAAAAATCAAAGAAAAAATTTAAAAAAACAAAGAAAAAAAATAAAAAAGCTAAGAAAAATTTTAGGGTTTCTTAGCTTTATTTTTTTAATGTATTGTTTTTGGAATATAATTTAAATTATGTAAAGTAGAAAAGTGAAGTAAAACAAAAAAGACTACCCGATTTGGATAGTCTTTTTTCTTGATTTATAATAATTAATATTTAAATTATTGTTGTTTTAATAAAGCATCAATTTCTTGGAATTCTGCTTTCATATTCAATAATGAATATATGTTTCTTAAAGCTTTTAGAGTTTGGAAATCTTTTGGTTTTGTTTCTAAAACTTTTCTATAATTAGGAATTGCTTTTCTGAAATAATCAAATGATTCGTTTTTCAATTTATCGTATGCACCTGTCATATCATCTAACGGAACTTTATCTGCTTCTTTTAATACATCGATTCCTTTGTTGAAATAAGTTGATGCTAATCCAAAATATGCTTCTGATTGTGCAGGTTCAAGGGCTAATGATTTATTATAGTATTCTTCTGCTTTTGCTATATCGCTTGCATCACGATAAATATCGCCTACATAGTTGAATACTTCTTTTTTCTCTCCTAATGCTAATAGTGATTGAATTATTTTTTCAGCTTCTTCTTTTTGTCCTGCTTGTAAGTATGTGCTTCCTAATAAAGCTTTTAATTGTGCGTTTTCAGGAAGGTTTTTTACACCTCTTTTCAATACGTTTATAGCTTTATCTGTTTGTTTTGCTGCTTGATTTGCTGCGAATATTTTGATGTAAACATCTGGTTTCTTAGTATTTTCTTTTATTAATTCTCTATAAAGTTCGTTTGCTTTGTCTGCGTTTTTCAAAACTTCGTATGAAAGAGCCATAACGTATTTTGATTGTTCTACAGCTTCTTTAAAGTTAGCTACTTTTGCAGATTCAATTGCTTTTTCTGCATATTTTATTGCATCTTCATATTTTTCTGCATTGAAAGCATTAACTGTTTCGTTTGAGAAGAAACTTGCAACTACGTTTAATGTTCCATTACATAATGAAATAAATTCGTTTGTTCCGTTTTTCTTTTCAATTTCTATTGCTTTTAATAAAGCTTTTTGAGATTTTTCTGCAATTTCTGTGATAGGTTCTGTTATTTTTTGTTTTTTCATTATTTTCTGATCATCTTTATTATCAGATTGTGAAATTTCTACCACTCTTGCATAAATTGCTCCTGCATAATACCAAGTTTTTGCTTCTAAACTTGTTTTTTCGTGAGCACAAGCCTCTTCAATATTAGTCATAGCGTTACGTAAACGATTGTTTTGCCAATCGGCGTATGCACTTTGTACTTTCATTGTTTGGGCAGACGCTCCAAATGTTATGGCTAATAATGCCAAAAATAAAATTCTTTTCTTCATTGTACTTGTTATTTTTTATTCATTATCATTGTTTATTATTTCTTCTGCTTCGTCTTCTTCTCTATTTATTTCAACGACAGAAGCTATTGAATCATTGTCTTTGATGTTAATTAACTTCACTCCTTGTGTTGCACGTCCTTGTTGACGAATGTCTGCAACGTGCATACGGATTGTTAGTCCTGAGCGATTCATTATCATCAAATCAAAATTATCATCTACTTGTTTTATAGCAACTAAATCACCTGTTTTGTCAGTTATATTAAGTGTCTTTATACCTTTTCCTCCGCGGTTGGTAATTCTATATTCTTCTAATTTACTTCTTTTACCGTAGCCGTGTTCTGATACAACAAGTATGTCGCTATCTTCTTTTGCAACAACCATTCCTATTACAAAGTCATTTTCTTCTGAAATAGAAATAGCTTTTACTCCTGCTGCTGTTCTACCCATTGGTCTTACGGTGCTTTCGTTAAATCTTATACACTTACCACTACGAGTTGCTATAAGGATTTCGTCATTTCCACTTGTAAGTTTTGCTTCTAATAACTCATCTCCTTCTTTTAATCCAAAGGCTAATATTCCTTTTGTTCTTGGACGTGAATATGCTTCAAGGGTTGTTTTCTTTATGTGTCCATATTTTGTACACATAATTATATTGTTATTTTCTACATAATCCTTGTCGCGTAAATCTTTTGTGGTTACGTATGCTTTTATTCTATCATCGTCCTCTATGTTAAGAATGTTTTTAATCATTCTTCCCTTAGTAGTCTTTGTTCCTTCTGGAAGTTCAAATGCTCTTAACCAATAGCACTTTCCTTTTTCGGTAAAGAAGAGAACATAGTCGTGCATTGAAGCAATATAGATGTGTTCTATGAAATCTTCGTCTCTAAGTGCTCCTCCTCTACTTCCTTTTCCGCCACGGTTTTGTACTTTGTATTCTGCAAGTGGTGTACGTTTGATATAACCCATGTGAGAGATTGAAACTACAACTTCTTCGTTCTTTATCATATCTTCAATACGGAAATCGGCAGAAGAATATTCTATTGAAGAAAGTCGTTCATCTCCATATTTTTGACGAATTTCTAATAATTCATCTTTTATTACTTGCATCAATACACTTTCGTTTGAAAGTATTTCTCTACATCTGTTAATGAAAGCAAGAAGTTCGTTGTATTCGTCTTGTAGTTTTTGTCTTTCCAATCCGGCTAATTGTCTTAGTCGCATTTCTACAATTGCAGAGGATTGTATTTCGGTAAATCCAAATCTATCTTGCATTTCTAATTTTGCTTGTGCAATAGTTTCGGAATTCCTTATTATGCTTATGATTTCGTCTATAAAGTCCAAAGCTTTCAAAAGCCCTTCTACAATGTGCATTCTTTCTTCTGCTTTGGCTAATTCAAATCTTGTTCTTCTTTCTACTACTTCGTGGCGATGATCAACGAAACATTCTATCATATCTTTTAGATTGAGAAGTTTCGGTTTGCCTTTTACAAGTGCAATGTTGTTGATTGAGAAAGATGTTTGTAGGTCTGAATATTGGTAAAGTTTGTTTAAAACAACGTTAGACATTGCATCGCGTTTTAGTTTGTAAACAATTCTTATACCATCTTTATTACTTTCGTCTTTTATTCTTGATATGCCTTCAATTTTCTTTTCTTCTACCAATGAGGCTTGGCGTTTTATCATATCGGATTTACACACTTGATAAGGCACCGATGTAACTACTATTTGTTCTGCGTCAGAATGTTTATCTTGTTCAAAGTGTGCATTTGCTCTAATTACGATATGTCCTCTTCCTGTGTGGAATGCATCTCTTACTCCGTCATATCCGTAGATTATTCCACCTGTTGGAAAGTCTGGGGCTTTGATATATTGCATAAGTTCATCAATTGTGATTTCTTTATTGTCAATATATGCTATTATTCCATCGATACATTCTGTTAAGTTGTGAGGAGCCATGTTTGTTGCCATACCTACCGCAATACCATTCGTTCCATTTATCATTAGATATGGTATTTTGTTTGGTAAAACCGTAGGTTCGTCTAAGCTATCGTCAAAGTTCTTTGTGAAATCTACTGTGTCTTTGTTTATATCTGCCAACATTTCATCGGCAATCTTAGACATTCTTGCCTCGGTGTAACGCATTGCTGCTGGCGGGTCAAGGTCTATTGAACCAAAGTTTCCTTGTCCGTCAATCATTGTATATCTTAAAGACCATTTTTGAGCCATACGCACCATTGCCATATAGACTGAACTATCTCCATGTGGGTGATACTTACCTAAAACCTCTCCTACTATTCTGGCAGACTTTTTATGTTTGCTGTTATAGGTCATTCCCATGTCTCCCATCGCATATAAAATACGGCGATGTACGGGTTTCATTCCATCTCTTGCATCTGGTAAAGCACGAGAGACTATAACACTCATCGCATAGTCGATATAGGCTTGCTTCATTTGCGTTTCTATATTGACTCTTTGTATCTTTTCGTTTTCTAAGTTCATATAGTAAAATCCTATTTTAATATCAATCTACAAAAATACAAAAAAAAGAAAAAAAACAAAGAAAAATTTGAAAAAAACAAAGAAAAAAAACAAAAAAGTAAAGAAAAATTTAACAAAAACAAAGAATTTTGCGTTTTGAATAAGATTGTATATTTTTGCAACTTGATTTAAAGAAAATAAAATGGGATTATTTGAAACAAGAAAGCCAAGAAGATTTGAATATAAGCCAAGATTTTACGATCCTAACAAGGAACAATTAGAGCAATTAAAGGCTAAGTATGGTGAAATTGAGGGAGAGTCATATAAACGTAGAATAGATTTTAGAAGTGCTATGAAAGAAAAAAAAGAGGATAAGATTGGAAAGCCTGCTTCTCTTTTTAGAGTGTTTTTGATAGCTACTATAATTACGGGATTGTTGTATTTCCTACTCAATTACGTTGAAAAATGGCAATAGAGGTACTTAGTGAAATTGTCGCTAATCAGATTGCTGCGGGAGAAGTTGTAAATCGTCCTTCTTCTGTTGTTAAAGAATTGTTAGAAAACTCTATTGACTCTGGGGCTAATGAAATTCTTTTGATTGTTAAAGATGCTGGCAGAACGCTTATTCAAGTTAAGGATAATGGTTGTGGAATGTCAAAAGAAGATGCGCAGAAATGTTTCCTTCCTCACGCAACAAGCAAAATTAAATCAAGCGAAGATCTTTTGAATCTAACTACAATGGGTTTTAGAGGCGAGGCTTTGTCTTCAATAGCCTCTATTTCACAAATTGAATTGCAAACAAGACGAGAGGAAGATGAATTAGGAACAAAAGTAATTATTGAGGGAGGAATTGTAAAGGAGGTTTGTGATGTTTCTTGTCCTAAGGGAACAAATATTTTCGTAAAAAACATATTTTTTAATACTCCTGCAAGAAGAAATTTCTTAAAAAGCGATAGCGTAGAGTTTTCTCACATAAATGAAGAGTTTATAAGAGTAGCCTTAGTTAATACGGAGGTTAGTTTTATATTGTATCACAATGAGCAAATGCAATATCGTTTAGAACAAGGTAATCAAAAACGCAGAATAATAGATGTTTTCGGTTCTAATCTTAAAGAAAAACTCTTACCAATCGAAGAAAACATAGATGTTGTTAAGTTAAAAGGATTTGTATGTAAAGCAGAGTTATGTAAAAAGACTAAGAATCAACAATATTTCTTTGTTAATGGAAGGTTTATGCGAAATAATTATTTTGCAAACGCAATAGAAAGGGCTTATTCTAATTTGATTGCTGAAAAAACCTATCCGATATTTTTTATAGAATTGGAGGTTAATCCAAGAAATATTGATGTTAATATTCATCCTACGAAAACGGAAATTAAGTTTCTTGATGATAAGCTAATATATGCAATACTTCACGCTGCAACTAAAAAAAGTATTGGACAATTCTCTCTTGTTAATGAGTTGGATTTTACAGCTAAGCCAATAGAAATGCCAATTATAAATAAAACTTCCTCAATACCTAATGCACCTACGGTTAGTTTTAATACAAGTTTTAATCCTTTTGAATCAAAGCCACAAATAAAAACATATAATGAAGTAGAACAGATAGTACTTCCTTTGAATTTAACAGAAAGTCAAACACCTAATAAAACTATTCTATTTCAATTAGCAAATAAATACATAGTTAGTCAAACAAAAGATAGTTTTACTTTCGTTGATCAAACTCGTGCTTCGGAAAAGATAATATATGAAAAATTACTTCAAAACGATGCCTCGGCAATTGAATCGCAACGTTTACTAACTCCATATCCTCATAATTTTTCACCACAAGTTAATTGTCAAATTCCTGAGTTTATCCCTGTTTTACGTCAATATGGAATTGAAATTAAGTATGATGAGAAGGAAAAACAATTTCTTATTCTTTCAAAACCACTTTCACAAAACATAGATGAATGTATTGATTTTATAGAAGAAATAATTTCCTCTCCTTATCAAGAAGAATATGCAGAGGAAAAACAAGAAGCAAAAGCAATGCGTTTATCTAAGAAATTGAAAATAAAATATGGAGAAAAATTGTCGGATTATCAAATGCAAACACTTCTTTCGCAACTTTATTGTCTTCCAAATTGTCAAACAACAGTTGATGGCAAAAAAATAATTCATAAACTCACAATACAAGACATAGAAAATCAGTTTAATTAAGAAAAATATAAAAACTAAAAATTATGTATCAACAATATTCACCACCTAAATTTAATATTCTTCCACCTGTTTGTAAGAATCTTTTAATAATTAACCTTATTGCATTTCTTGCAACCTACGTTTTTAGAATGAGAGGAATTGATTTACAAGATATTTTTGGCTTACATTTCTTTGCCTCAGATAATCATTACTTTTGGCAATATATTACATACGCCTTTTTCCATTATAATTTCTCGCATTTATTTTTTAATCTTTTTGCAATATGGATGTTTGGCTATACTTTGGAGAATATTTGGGGACAAAAAAGATTCATTATCTTTTGTTTAGTATCTTGTCTTGGTGCAGCCTTAGCTCAACAAATAACTTACTATTTCATGTACTCTGATTTAGTAAATGGAGTTTATAGTGGAGTAAACATAGGTAATGGAATAACAATTTCAACCACTGAATTTTTAAATACTCTCACTACAATAGGAGCCTCAGGTGTTGTTTTTGGTTTGCTTGCTGCCTTTGGAGCAATGTTTCCTAATTCAACAATTTATTTATACTTTTTCATACCGTTAAAAACTAAATGGTTTGTAATAGGATACATTGTTTTAGAACTTTTTAATGGTATTTCAACAACCTCTGATGGCGTTGCTCACTTTGCACACTTAGGTGGAGCGATTGCAGGTTTGCTTTTGCTTTGGTTTTGGAAAAAAAGAAGAGACGAATACATGTATTAGATGAGCGAAAATAAAGAAAAAAAAGATCAATTCGTAATAGCGTATCTAAATAATTTGGATTTTGCTGAAACTTGCATTGAACATTCTGTGCAGATTGCTAAAATATTGAATAAAGGGTTAATTCTTTTACATATTTATGACCCTCTACTAACAGAAGTAGGCGTAGATGAGGCAGAAAGTAAATTAAAAGAATTAAATTCTCAAATAACTGAAACGCAAATGCATTCTTATATTTCATTAAAGGGTGAAACTAAGGAGGTAATTAGTAAATTAGGACAATTACTCAATGCAGTTGTGATTGTAAGTTCAATTAACACAGAAGAAACTAATAAAAATAAAGCGGATAATCCTATAACGCTTTTAAAAAACATGGAAACTTCACGTGTAGCCTATATGATTTGCAATCAAAAAAGAAGTATTGTTGATTATAGCAAAGTGCTTTTACCTTTAAACAATGCAAGAGAAAGTAAAGAAAAAACATTGTGGGCTTCTTATTTTGCAAGATTTTTCCAAAGTGAAATAACGCTATTTTATAGAACATATAAAGATAGCCTATATCAAAAACAACTTAACCTTAATCTTGCTTTTGCAAGAAAAATGCTTGGACAATTCAATATTATTCCTTCAAATCACAAGAGCGAAGACAGAAAAAAACTATTGGATTTACAAGCCTTAGATTATGCAGATAAAGAGAAGTATGGCGTAATTATTTGTCAAACAACAAAGGATAAAAGCTTATTTGATAGAATTAAAGGTTTAGAAGAAGAAAAAGTACTTAAAAATTTGAAAGATAAGCCAATATTATTTCTTAATCCAAGAGATGATTTATTTGTTTTATGTGAATAGATTATGTTGAACTTAATAATTTTTTTAATTCTTATTTATCTTGTTTTTCGTATTTTGACAAAAGTCATAATACCACGTTACACCCTAAGAAATATAAAAAAATATCAAGAGAAATTTAAAAAGGAGAATCCTCATATCTTTAAAAAAGAAGACGAGAAAAAGTAAATTTCTCGTCTTCTTTTTTTAAAGAATTATATCCACTTGATTAAAGGTAATTCCATACGATTTATCATCAAAGGGTGTTTAGGATAAATCCTGAAAGCAAAGTTATGTACCCCTGCCCTACTTGTTTTGATTTTTATTTCATAATCTGCTCGTTTGTTTGAGGCGAAAACCAATTCAAAAGGTGCGATAAGAGTATAATCATTTATTTGATTATTTTCTTTATCTGCAATAATCATTTCTATACCTATGTGTTTTGCATCAATTTCTCCAAGAAATAGACTAACTTTTGCTGTAAAAATATCGTTTAATTCAATATTTTTATTTTCTACATCAGGTATTTTTACTTCTAAAAGTTCTATTCCATTCCATAAACGAGTGATTTGTGTTTTCCAATCAGAGTATTGTTTTGCTAAATGAGCGTTTTGTTCGCTTAATTGAGCGAATCGTTTAAACATCTCATTGTAAAATTTAGAATAGTAATCGTCTAATTGTCGTTTCATAGTGAAATGAGGTGCAATAAGAGCAATAGTATGCTTTATTTTTTCAACCCATTTTTCTCTAATACCCTTTTCGTCTTTGTAATCGTAGGACGGAATAATTTCATTCTCAAAGATATTGTAAATCATCTCTGCATCTAATGCGTTTTGATACTCATCGGATTCATAAGTCCTTTCTTCCGGTAATGCCCAGCCTGCTTCCTTAACATATCCCTCAGCCCACCAACCGTCTAAGACTGAAAAATTAACCACACCGTTCATTACAGCTTTTTCTCCACTTGTTCCCGATGCTTCCAAAGGACGTGTTGGCATATTTAACCAAAGATCTACTCCGCGAATCAAATGCTTTGCAATATACATATCGTAGTTTTCTAAGAATATTATCTTACCTAAAAATTCCGGCATCTTAGATATTTTCACAATACGTTTGATTAAACCTTGTCCTGCATTATCTTGTGGGTGAGCTTTTCCTGCAAAAATAAATACAACTCCCTTATCTACGATTTGTTTTAAACGTTCAAGATTTGTAAACAATAAGTTGGCTCTTTTGTATGTAGCAAATCTTCTTGCAAATCCCACTATAAGTTTATCTTCCGAAAGTTCTGCAACTGTTTGAAAATAAAGTTGAGGATTTTCTGCCCTTTTTGTAAAATCTTTTTGTAAACGTTTTTTTATAAATTCAATAAGAGTTTTCTTTTCGTTGTAGTGAGTATTCCAAATCAAAGAATTATCTACTTCATATATCTTTTTCCAATAGTAATCGTTTGATTCATCTTTAAGATATGCCTCTGAAAATATTTCTTTATAAAGTTCCAGCCAAGCTTTTGAAGTCCAAGTAGAATGATGTACTCCATTTGTAACATAATCTATATGTAATTCTCTTGGGAAATAGCCTTTGTAAAGGTAAGAAAACATATCTCTACTAACTCTTGCGTGGATTTTGCTAACCCCATTTACATATTGAGAAAAATTCATAGCCAAAACACTCATTGAAAACTTAGAATCTTTTTCTTTTCCTTGTTTTCCAAGAGAGAAAAATTCGTCCCAATCCAAATTTAATTGCTCTGCGAAATGTCCTAAATAGGTTCGCATCAATTCTTGCGAGAAAGCATCGTGTCCAGCAGGAACAGGCGTATGTGTTGTAAACAAAGTACTACTTCTAACTAACTCTTTTGCTTGCTTAAATGAATAAGAGTATTTTTGAATATAGGTTCTCATTCTTTCAAGGCTTGAAAAAGCGGAGTGTCCTTCATTGTTGTGATATAAAACAACGGGAAGTTTTAACTCTTCTACTAATCTAACTCCTCCTATTCCTAAAAGAATTTCTTGTTTTAAACGATTTTCCCAATCTCCTCCGTAAAGTTGATTGCTAATCGCTCTATCCTCAATATTATTCTCCTCAATATCTGTGTCAAGTAAATATAAAGGAACTCTACCTACATCACAACGCCATATTTTTGCATAAATACTACGTCCAGGGAATGATAATGTGATTTTTCTCCATAATCCATTCTCATCTTTTTCTGCTTGCAAAGGTAGATGTGTGAATTTTTGAGGATATTGTGCCGATATTTGATAGCCTTCCTTAGTTATTTGTTGTGTGAAATAACCATTCCTATAAAGCAATCCAATACCTATCATATTTTTATTAGAGTCGCTTGCCTGTTTGAGATAATCTCCCGCCAACATTCCCAAGCCTCCACTAAATATTTTTAAGGTATCGTGTAAGCCAAACTCCATACTCAAATACGCAATCATATCTCCTTCTTTGTTTTCCCCCTCTTGCATATAGGAATTAAAGAGTTGCTCTACTTTATCTATCTTTTCTAAGAAAATTTTATCGTTCAAAAGATTGTCTATCTCCTCTTGTGAAAGCGATTCTAAAAGATGAATTGGAGAACGTTCATATTTTAAGAATTTTTCTTTGTCTATGTATTCAAATAGTTCGTATGCTTCATTATTCCAAGTCCACCAAAGATTTTTACTTAATGTTTGGAGAAATTCTAACTTTGAAGGCATTTTTTGTTTTACGAATATCTTCTTCCAAGAAGGTGTTTCACCCCAATTTATCTTGTTATTAAATTCTTCACAACACGATTGCTTATGACTATATTGCTCTTTTCTGAAATCAGCCTTTGAAATAGCCCTATTATATGCATCAAAATAATTATTTATGAGTTTTTCCCAAACTACACTTGAAGAAAGTTGCATCGCTTTTGCTTTTATATTTTTATTTTCTTCTTCGTTGTTTTTCAAAAACTCTTCTATTGTGTTTTTAATCTTACTTATAACCTCCTCGGTGTTGTTATCTGTACGCTCAATAACTGTAAGGGCTTTGTCAATGTCATATTTTCCATTATTCATCCAACGTCCGAAGCCTGCTAAACTTGTAGTTATGCTTGCAACTCCAAAAGCAAGACTTTCCATAGGTGTGTATCCCCAAGGTTCGTAGTAAGATGGGAAAACAGATAAATCAAATCCTGTTAGAAAATCAAAATATGGAATATTTACTCTACCATCGTTTCCGTCTAAATAAGATGGTATAAAGATGATTTTTACTTTATCTGTTTGTAGGTTTTTAAGTTCGTTAGCCTTTATTTCATTTAATATAGAATCTCTTTGTTCGTCTATATTATATGCTGGAACGGCAATAACGGCTACAACTTCTCTTTCTATCTTTGATTTGTTTAATTCTCCTAATGCTTTAATGAAAATATCAATTCCTTTGTTTTTAAATTCATAACGTCCTGAATTGATAATTAAAAAAGCATTTTGTGAAATCTTTGTAGAGGTAAGCTCTTCTGCTATTGAGATTATTTTTTTGCGTGAGGCATTTGATATTTCTTCGTATGCTTCTGCTTTTGGAACAAAGTCGTTTTCAAATCCGTTTGGTGTGATTACATCGGCTGATTTCTTGAAAAATTGTTTGCATTCAGCATTTGTAATTTCACTTACAGTAGTAAATACATCGGAATTTAAGGCCGAGAGTTTTTCCATTGAGTATTTGGCTCTTAAATTAAATTGATTTGCAATGTTTTCTCCTTCGTAGTATTGCAAAGAACTATATAAAGCCATATTATTACCTGCTAAACAACGTCCTAATACGCTTGCGTGTGTTGTAAAGGCAGTTGCTATTTGAGGACAATGCTTTTTCAAATACAAAATACCACTTCCTGTCATCCATTCGTGGAATTGTGCTACTATTTTGTCGTTTGCTTTGGCGTAAAAGTCATAAAAATTCTCTATTACCTTTGCTGTGGCATAGCCAAATAAACAAGGTTCTATATAATCCCAATTTCCTGTTATGCTATCTAAACCATAGTCTTGCCAAAAACTTGAAAATATTTCGTCTTTTTGTGAAAAGTATTGAGAAAAATCAACTAAAACTACTATTGGCTCTCCAATAATTTTCCATTTTCCTATTCTAATTCTTAATCCTTTTGATTGTGCGTACAATCTCCAAGAATTAAATAGGCTATTGTCTTCTTCAAATTCTATATTTTCTGTTTTGTCTTTGCAAATATCTGGCCCAATTAATATCAACTCTCCTTTTATTCTTTCTTTTAAGGTTTTTGCCTTAGTTGATACTACTGTGTGTATGCCACCTACTTTATTGCAAACTTCCCAACTTGTTTCAAATAAATAATCTATATTATTCATCGTTTTATTGTAGGTTCAACATTCTTGTTTTTGCTTTTTCAAAGCCACTTTTTAAGTCTGCAAATATTTCCTCTACACTTTTTATTTCGTTTATCATACTTGCTACTTGTCCTATTTCTAATTCTCCTTCTGTTAAGTCGCCTTCAAACATTCCTATCTTACTTCTACCTTTTCCTATTAGTTCTAAGAGTTCTTCTTTGCTTGCTCCACGATTTTCTGCTTGCAATACTGCATCGTAAAAGCCTCCTTTTAACAATCTTGTAGGAGAAAGTTTTCTAAAAAACAACATTGTGTCGCCTTCTTTTGAGTTTACAACTGCGTTTTTAAAGTTTTCGTGTGCTGAGGATTCTTTACTGATTGCAAATGCTGAGCCTATTTGAACTCCTTCTGCTCCCAAAGAAAGCATTGCATAGATTTGTTCTCCACTTACTATACCTCCTGCTGCTATTACGGGAATTTCTACTGCTTTTACTATTTGTTGCACAAGTACAAGTGTAGATGTTTCTTCTTTTCCATTGTGTCCACCTGCTTCAAAGCCTTCTGCAACTATTGCATCGCAACCTGCGGCTTGTGCTTTTAATGCAAATTTTTCGTTAGCTACTACATGCACAACTTTTATTCCATTTTCCTTTAAGCGTTGTGTGTGAAGGGCAGGATTTCCAGCAGAGGTAAATACCACAGGTACTTTTTCCTCAATTACTTTTTCTATATGCTCACCACTCATAGGATTCATTAAAGGAATATTTACTCCAAATGGTTTATTGGTTGCTTGTTTTGTTTTTCTAATGTGTTCAACTAAAACCTCAGGTGTCATAGAGCCTGCTCCCAAAAGCCCTAAACCTCCTTGATTACTTACCTCTGAGGCTAATTCCCAACCACTACACCAAACCATTCCTCCTGATATTATAGGAAATTCTATAGAAAATAATTCTGTTAATCTTGTGTTCATATTTTTTCTTTGTTTTTTTGAAATTTTTCTTTGCTTTTTTTGATTTTTTCTTTGCTTTTTTTAAATATTTCAAAGAGTTATTTTTCTGCAAAAATAAAACAATTCTTTATATCAATAGTTCAAAAAAACACAAAAAACTTTGTGTGTATTGTTTTTATTTGTAATTTTGGGCTTTCAATTTAAATAAAAAATTAAACATAGAAGTAACAATATGAAGAAAACATCTATTTTTTTAGGTTTAGCTATTTTGTTCTCAATCAGTTTGTTTGCACAACGTGGTGGTGATTGGAGATCAGGAAAATGGCATAGAAATTTCCCAGAACATTTGATGACTATTCACGCTTCATCAACGCAAACAGCAACACAACAAAGTATAACAAATCCTTGGAGTATTGGTTTTAACGTTGGTTATGAAAATAGAATAAGACCATATAACAAAACTAATAAAGCTTCTTTTGCTTGGGGCGTACATTCAGGTTTGCAACTATATCCAGGACTTGGTATAGAACATATTGCAACAGGTGCACAAGAAGAAGTGGAATTTGGAAGATATAAAACATACGCACAAATACCTTTAATGGCAAGTGCTTCAATTTATGTAACTACTCGACCTACTGCAAGTTTCTTTATGCAAATTGCAGCAGGAGGAAATGTGGTAATAGGACAAAAAGATTATGCTTTTGGAGAAGGATTGATATATGTACAAGAAGATCCAAATAACTCAGTAAAAATATCTCATTTTGTTCCTACTGCAAGATTGTTATTAGGATTTATGACAGAATTAACACCAAACCTACGTTTTAGAGGAAGCTTTGGCGTTCAATATGAAATGGGTTACACTGATACATATACAGGATATTATAGAAATGATGGATATGTTCAAAGAGAAACAGTGTTTTCAAGCGACCCTACTATTAGTACAGTTGTAGAATTAGGTATAGCATATTCTCTTTAATAAAATGTTATGCACTTATTTTATACACCGGACTTAGAACTTAATAAGGGGGAATACTATTCTTTAAATAAAGAAGAATCCACTCATTGCATTAAAGTGTTAAGACTTAGAGAAAAAGATACAATCTGCCTTACCAATGGTAAAGGCAGATTTGTTTTTGCAGAAATTAGTGATGCTAATCTAAAATCTTGTAGCTTTCTTGTCAATGAAGTAAAAGACGAATACGAAAAAAGAAACTATTGCATACATATAGCAGTAGCTCCTACAAAGAATATGAATAGAATGGAATGGTTTGTAGAGAAAGCTGTTGAAATGGGTGTAGATAAAATTTCGTTTTTCGTAGGAGAACATAGTGAAAGAACCATTATAAAAAGAGAACGTATAGAAAAAATAATGGTTTCTGCACTAAAACAATCGCTTAAATCATATATGCCTCAATTAGATGAAAAGGCTAATTTTTATGATTTAGTAAAAAACGCAAAAGAGAGTAGAAAATTCATAGCATATTGCAAACCCGAAGGAAGAACAAGTATAAAGGAATCTTATAAACAAGGAGAAGATGTATTGATTCTAATAGGTCCTGAGGGAGACTTCTCTGAAAAAGAAGTGGATTTTGCAATTGAAAACGGATTTCAAACAATAACATTAGGAGAAAGCCGTTTAAGAACAGAAACAGCTGCACTTTTTGCTTTACAAAGCGTTCATTTTGTGAATATGTAATATATGAGAATCAGAATATTATATTTAATTATAGGTTTGTTATTATCTTATCAATCTCATTCGCAAACAAGCATTGCTTTATTGAAATATAATGGAGGTGGAGATTGGTATGCAAATCCTACTTCTTTAACAAACTTGATTAAATTCTGTAATGAAAATCTAAATACAAATCTTTTGGAAGATTATCCTACTGTGGAGGTTGGAAGTAGTGAGATTTTCCTCTATCCTATCTTACATATCACAGGACATGGTAATGTAGTTTTCTCAAAACAAGAAGCAGAAAATTTAAGAAACTATCTTTTAGGAGGTGGTTTTTTGCATATAGATGATAATTATGGCATGGATAAATACATAAGAGAAGAAATGCTAAAAGTATTTCCCGAATTGCAATGGGTAGAATTGCCATATTCTCATGAGATATATCATCAAAAATATGATTTCCCAAATGGACTACCAAAAATTCACGAACACGATAACAAAACTCCACAAGGACTTGGATTGTTTTATGAAAACAGATTGATATGTTTTTATTCCTTTGAGTGCGACTTAGGAGATGGTTGGGAAGATGAAGGAGTGCATAACGATTCTTATGAAAACAGATTAAGAGCATTAAAAATGGGTGCTAATATAGTTCAATTTGTATTTATGCAATAAAGAAAATAAAGATATGGGTATAAATTTCACAGAGATATTGACAGCCTTTATGGTCTTGTTTGCTGTAATAGACATCACCGGTTCTGTACCTGTGATAATAGATTTAAGAAGCAAATCAAAAAAAGTACAAGCAGGAAAAGCTGCTATTATATCTTTTTTATTAATGCTTGTTTTTCTTTTTGTGGGAGAAGCAGTTTTAAAGTTTTTTCACGTAGATGTACATTCTTTTGCAATAGCGGGTGCTATAATTCTTATAGCGATTGCAATAGAAATGACCTTTAATGTAGAATTGTTTAAGAATGAAGGACCAACAGAAAATTCTACAATAGTTCCTTTGGTCTTTCCTTTAATAGCAGGTGCAGGTTCTCTAACAACTGTTTTATCTCTTAGAGCAGAATGTGAAACAATAAACATCATTATAGCAATAGCTTTAAATATGTTATTTGTGTGGTTTGTAATTAAAAAAGTAAATTTGGTAGAAAAGTTACTTGGTAAAGGTGGTATTTATATACTAAGAAAGTTTTTTGGAGTTATCTTGTTGGCAATGAGTGTAAAATTAATAATATCAAATTTAATTCCACTAATATCATAGAAATAATTTCAAAAAGCTAAGAAAAAAATAAAAAAAGCTAAGAAAAAAAATAAAAAAACAAAGAATTATTACTCGCTATGCAACGAAAATGGACAGAAAATGCTCAAAAGGTTATTGAAAATTCGAGAGGAGAAGCAATAAAATTAAGATGTCAAAACGTAGAGGCTGAACATCTTATACTTTCTATGTTGAGACTTCCTCAATGTAGAGCAACAATTATTATAAATCAATTATGTGATAATATTGAAGCTTTAAAACAAGAATTACTCGCATCGGGTTCTGTTAATAGTATTGATGAAAACTTATACGAAGAAACAAATGAAATATCTTTTTCAGAAGAATGCGACACAATAATAAAAGCAGCGAATATTGAAGCAATGAAAGCTCATAGTAATTTGATTGGTACCTACCATATTTTATTAGGCTTCTTTTTCAAAACAGGTAATAATGCTGCTGAAATCCTAAAAAAATACGGAATAAATAAATCAAATATTAGTAAACCCTTTGCAGAAGGAAGTATAACAATTAAGGTAACAACCTCAAAAGACTTTAATGATTTGCTTTCAAAGGAAATTCCTAATAATATTGAGGAATTTTTCCATGATATTATGCTTTCTGATGAAAATGCTCAAATGATAAATATTCCTGTTGAAGAGAAGGAAGAGAAGAATAAAAATACAGAAACACCATTTTTAGAAAGCTTTGGAAAAAACCTTACAGAAGCTGCAAAAAACAAATTATTAGACCCTGTTGTTGGAAGAGAAAAAGAAATAGATAGAATATGTCAGGTATTAAGTCGTAGAAAGAAAAATAATCCTATTTTAATTGGAGAACCAGGTGTTGGAAAAAGTAGTATAGCAGAAGGTTTGGCAATTAAAATAGCAAATAATCAAGTGCCTTATACCCTATCTAAAAAAACTATTTATACTCTGGATTTAGCATTAGTTGTAGCAGGAACAAAATATAGAGGACAATTTGAAGAAAGAATAAAAGGTTTAATAGCAGAATTAGAAAAAAATCCTAATATCATACTCTTTATAGATGAAATACATACTATTGCAGGAGCAGGAAATTCAGAAGGAGGATTAGATGCTTCAAATATCTTTAAACCTGCATTAGCAAGAGGAGAAATTCAATGTATTGGAGCAACAACAATAGAAGAATATAGAAAATATATAGAATCTGATGGAGCATTAGAAAGAAGATTTCAAAAAATCTTTATAGAACCAACCTCAGAAGATGAAGCACTTCATATACTTAAAAACATTAAACACAAATATGAAGAATATCATAAAGTAAAATACACCTCCAAAGCATTAGAGGCTTGTGTTTCGCTTTCGCAACGATATATAACAGATAGATTGCTACCAGATAAAGCAATAGATGTAATGGACGAAACAGGAGCAGCAAAACATGTTAAGTCTATTAAAATATCTGATAAGCTAATAGAAATACAAAACGAAATAGATAAAGCAAAACAAGAATTAATTAAATATTCAAAACAAAGAGCTTTTGAGAAAAGAAGTCAGTTATTAAAACAAATAGATGCTTTAAGAGAACAATATCATCAAGAGGAAAGAAAGTGGGAGGAAAATATGTTGAATAATCCTATTGAAATCACAGAAGATGATATTGCAACTACAATTTCATTGATTAGTGGTGTGAGTGTAGAAAAAGTAAACAAGGACGAGACTTCAAAACTGCTTGCAATGGAAGATAAATTAAAACATATTGTTATTGGACAAGACAAAGCAGTTGAAAAAGTATCAAAAGCAATTAAGCGAGCAAGAGTAGGTTTAAAAGATCCTAATAGACCAATTAGTTCATTTATGTTTGTTGGACCAACAGGAGTAGGAAAAACACTTTTAGCCAAAGAATTAGCAAAATATCTTTTCGATTCAGAGGATAACTTTATTCGTATAGATATGAGCGAATATATGGAAAAATATAGCGTATCTAAACTTATAGGCTCTCCTCCGGGATATGTTGGTTACGAACAAGCAGGACAACTTACAGAAAAGGTAAGACATCACCCTTATTCAATTGTTTTGTTTGACGAAATAGAGAAAGCACATGAAGATGTGTATAATCTACTTTTGCAAATACTTGATGAAGGACAATTAACCGATTCTGCTGGTAGAAAAATTGACTTTAAGAATACTGTTATCATAATGACTTCTAATGTAGGAAGTAGAAAACTTAAAGATTTCGGTACAGGAGTAGGATTTTCCACAAATGCTGTTATGGAAAATCAAAATATGGCAGAACAAAATATAATAGATAAGGATTTGAAACAAACCTTTGCACCTGAATTTTTGAATAGAATAGATGAAATGATATACTTCAACTCATTAACAAATGAGCAACTAATTCAAATTGTAGATTTAGAGTTGAATAAGTTGAGAAAGAGAATAGAAGCTATATCGTTGAACTTAGAAGTGAAGAAATCTGTTAAAGAATATATAATCAGTACAATCACAAATCTAAGTTATGGAGCAAGACCTATAAGAAGAGCTATACAAAACTTAATAGAGGATAAACTTTCTGATATATTGCTAAACAATCAGGAAGAAAAGAAGACAAAGATATTGATTTCATTAAATAAGGAAAAAGAAATAGAAATAAAATTAAAATAAAAAGAACAATAGAGTGAAAAAGATAAAAAACTTTTTTGAAGACTTTGGAGCATATCTCTTGCTAATGAAAGATGTATTTCGTTGGCCTCAGAATATGCATATATTCAAAAGAAAACTATTGTTTGAAATCCAAACCTTAGGTATAGATTCCATACTTATAGTATTATTAGTTTCTATTTTTGTTGGAGCAGCAGTTGTAATACAATTATTGATAAATTTACAAAACCCTATCTATCCTGATTGGATTTATGGATATGCTTCTCGAAAGACAATGATGTTGGAGTTCTCTCCTACTATCATTTCGCTTATTCTTGCAGGAAAATGTGCTTCAAAGATAGCCTCAGAATTAGGAACTCAAAAAATAACAGAACAAATAGACGCCTTGGAAGTAATGGGTGTTAATACTCCTTCATATCTCATCTTACCAAAGATAATAGCTTGTATGATAAGTTTTCCATTGCTTATTGTAATGAGTATATTTGTGTCAATTTTAGGAGGAGCTCTTGGAGCATTATCAGTAGGTACACTATCGATGGCTGCATACGTTGATGGATTGCGCTTAGAGTACACAAGTATGGATTTAGTCTTTGCAATAGTAAAAGTATTTGTTTACTCTATTATTATTTCTACTGTAGCCTCTTATAGAGGATACTCAATGAAAGGAGGTTCTGTTGAAGTAGGTGTACAATCTACAAAAGCCGTAGTACAAAGTAGTATAATAATTATGATATTTGATTTGATAATAACAAATCTTTTCATGTAAAAATCAAATAGAATATGATAAGAGTTGAGAATTTATCAAAATATTTTGGAGAAAAAAAAGTACTTAATCAAATAAGTACCACATTTGAAACAGGCAAATGTAATCTTATAATAGGAAAAAGTGGAAGTGGAAAGACAGTGCTAATGAAATGTCTTGTATCACTCTACACTCCCGATGAAGGATATATACATTTTGATGACAGAATACTAAGGCATCTAAATAAAAAAGAGAAAGTAAATCTTAGAAAAGATATTGGAATGCTTTTTCAAGGAAGTGCGTTGTTTGATTCAATGAATATAGAAGAAAACGTTATGTTTCCTATAAGAATGTTTCAACTCTCCGATTACAAAACAATGAAAAAGCGAGTAGATTTCTGTTTAGAGAGAGTAAATCTAAAAGGAATTAATAAACAATTTCCCTCAGAAATAAGTGGAGGAATGCAAAAGAGAGTAGCAATTGCAAGAGCGATAGCAACACAACCAAAATATCTTTTTTGTGATGAGCCAAATTCTGGTTTAGATCCACAAACCTCAATAGTAATAGACCAATTAATAAAGGAAATAACCCACGAATATAATATAACAACAGTAGTAAACACTCACGATATGAACTCTGTGATGGAAATAGGAGAAAATATCAACTACATACATCAAGGACAATTATGGTGGAAAGGAAACAATGAAAATGTTCTTAATACTGACAATAAAGAATTAAATGACTTTATCTTTTGTTCGGCATTAACAAAACGATTAAAACAAAATTAAATATGAATACCATAAAAAAGAATAGGGCAATTATGATAATAAAACGAAGTTTACAAGTACTTGTAACCTCCATTATCATTGTTTTAGCCTTTCCAAATAAAACAGGTTTCAAATACGAATTTACCTCAGGCAGTCAATGGAAACACGAAACACTAATCTCACCTATTGACTTTCCAATCTTAAAAACAGAAAAAGAACTTGAAGAAGATAAAAAACAAATAGAAAGCAAACGAATCTTATACTACAAAAAAGACACTCAAATAGAAGATAGTCTTTATGCTAAACTGCAAGAAGTAAAAAACATAGATAACAAAGAAAGAGAAAAACTAAAAGAACAAATCAAGAAAATATATAACATAGGAGTATTACAAAAACACGAAATAACACAAAGCGACTCTCCATTAATTATAATAGAGAATAACATAGCAAAAGAATATGAACAAGAAGAACTCCTAAGCCTTGAACAAGTAAAACAACAACTCTCAAAACTAACAAATAATAAAGAAATCATAAATGCTTTACAAGCCAACATAATATATGACTCACAAACAACAAACTCTATATTACAAACCAAATTAAAAGAAATCACACAAAACAAAGGCTTAATTAGTAAAGGAGAACAAATAATCAGTAAAGGAGAACAAATAACCCCAGAAAAAAATCAAATACTCCTTTCCTTTAAACACGCATACGAAGGAAATAATATGGGAGAAAGCAATCAATTAACCATATTATTAGGACGATTCATACTTGTTTCCATCACTTTACTTGCTATGATGCTATTTATTGTACACAATAGATCAGACATCTTTCCAAACGATAGAAAAGTCTTACTCATTCTCTTTGTAGTACTTTTCATTTGTTGCATTATGGCATTTATTATCCATATCAATCCAAAATACATCTATGCAGTACCAGTCTGTATAGTACCAATAATCATAAAAACCTTTTTTGATACAAAGACCTCTCTATACGTCTTCTTGGTATCGATAATAATAATAGGACTTGCAGTACCAAATAGTTTTGAATACGTGTTTTATCAACTAATAGCAGGAATAATAACAATAGTAAGTGCAGAAAGTTCAAGCAAACGTTCAAATTTCTTATTAACCTCCCTACTACTTTTCATCACTTATTCATCAATTTACATAGCAAACAACCTAATGCAAAACATAGAACTCTCATCAATAGAATTAAATGTAATATTAATGTTTGCCTTGAACTCCATACTCCTATTATTCGCAATACCATTCATTTACATATTAGAAAAACTCTTTGGACTAATAAGCGATTATTCAATAATAGAATACACCAATACCAATAGTAAGATATTAAGAGAACTATCAGTAAAAGCACCAGGCACATTCCAACACTGCATACAAGTAGCAAACATAGCAGAAGACCTAATCTTAGAAATAGGAGGAAACGCTATGCTTGTAAGAGCAGGAGCCTTGCATCACGATATAGGCAAGATAGCCTTTCCGATGTTCTTTATAGAAAATCAAAACACAGGCTTCAATCCTCACAACGAAATATCATACGAAGAATCAGCACAAGTCATAATAGCTCACGTAACAAACGGAGTAAAACTTGCATACAAACACTCCTTACCAGAACCAATAATAGATTTCATACGCACACATCACGGTACAAGTAAAACAAAATATTTCTATAATCGTTACGTTGCAGAAAATCCCGATAAACCTATTGATCAAACTCTATTTACATACAAAGGACCAAGACCATTTTCAAGAGAAACAGCCGTTGTAATGATGGTAGATGCAGTAGAAGCAGCCTCCCGATCATTAAAAACACACACAGAAAGCGAAATAAGCAAATTAGTAGATAACATAATAAGCTCACAAATAGCAGACGAACAATTCTCAAACTCCGATATTACCTTCAAAGACGTAGATAAAATAAAAGAACTACTAAAAAACAAACTACAAAGCATATATCACGTTCGTATAGAATATGAAATAAAGAAATAAAAGATATGGAAGCAATGATATTTGCCGCAGGACTTGGCACAAGACTCTACCCTTTAACAAAAGATTGTCCAAAAGCCTTAGTAGAAATAGCAGGCAAAACACTATTAGAACATTGTTTAGAAAACCTTATCAAAATAGGTTGCAAAAAAGTCGTGATAAACGCTCATCATTTCTTAGAAAAAATGGAAAATTTCATAGAAAAAAATAAATTTTCCATAGAAATAATTCTCAGTAAAGAAGAAGAACTATTAGATACAGGTGGAGGACTAAAAGCAGCTAAAAAATATTTTTCATTAGAAGACGATATATTGATTCATAACGTAGATATAATTTCTCAAATAGACATACTCTCAATGCAAGAAGAGTTAAACAAAAGCAATAGCTTAGCAATATTAGCAGTAAGCCAAAGAAAAACCTCACGACAACTACTTTTTAATCAAGAAAACCTACTTTCAGGTTGGCAAAACACACTCACGAAAGAAGAAATAATAACAAGAAATCACAAAGAATTAACACCATTAGCATTTAGTGGCATTCACATAATAAAACCCCAAGTCTTAGAACTAATGCCCCAAGAAAATAAATTCTCAATCATAAATCACTACCTTGAACTCTCTAAAAACAATGACTTACTTGCCTTTAAACACGAAGGAGTTATGTGGTATGACGTTGGAAAATACGAACAAATCGCTGAAATAGAACAACAAATAATCCAAAATTATATTTAGTAATAAGAAGAAAAAGATTTTTTGGTTGTTTGTAATAGATAAAATGTTTCAAATACCCCCAAATTACGTGGAATTGATACAAAGTCTTACTTGACCAATTAAACCAATGAGGCTTAAAATGATAAACCTCATATCTTTTTACCGAATTAACCCTTCGAGAAGCATTACCATCACAACTTTCTAAACGATAAAACGCAGTAATCATATCAGTTCTTGCAAAAGAAAAACACTCAAACAAACGAGCCCAAAAATCAGTATCCTCTCCCCTAATTAAATCCTCACGAAGAAAGCCAACCCTTGCAAAACAAGAAATATGCACCACAGCAGTAGAAGAACAAATCACTTGTTTCTTTGCCAACCAATCTGCATACAAGTCTTTGATTAAATAATGATTAAACTCTCTATTTACATTTTCAAGCTTAGAGTCCACGCCCTCACTATCGATAAAACTATCAATAGAAGAAGACAAAACCATAGCTAAGGGTTCACTTTCAGCCAAACGAACTATTGTTTCCAAATGCCACTTAGTCCAAATATCATCACCATCTAAAAAAGCAATCCAAGAATTTCTTGCCGAGCGAACGCCCAAATTTCTTGCCGAACTAACCCCTCCATTCTTTTTTTCAATCAAACGGATTCTCTTATCCTCAAACTCCCTAACAATCTCCTTACTACCATCGGTGCTACCATCATCAACCACTATTAATTCAAAATCCTTATACGACTGATTAAGAACACTCTCAATGCAAGCCTTTAAACTATTTCTTTTATTATAAAGTGGTATAACAACAGAGAACTTCATAGTCTATTTTTCCAAACAATTAATTAAAAATTCCTTACTCCTATCCACCAAAGCAAATAAACGCTTTCTCAATCTTTCGTAATCAATCTCTTTATCTAAAAGATTCAAATTAAATCCATCTATATTCTCAATCAATCTATCCTCCAAACCAAGAGCCGAAAGCAAAGATAAAAACCTTGAACTACCTCTTTGTTTATTTAACACAACCAAAAAAGGCTTTTCAAAAATAATAGAAAACACCATTCCATGAAAACTATCGGTCAAAACAAACTTAGCGTCATAAAAACCTCTCAACCACTTCTCTATTGCAGGAAACTCCTCATTCTCCTTAGCCATAACTGAAAAACTCTTTAAACCCTTTTGCTTTTCTACAACATCTATTAAGCCTTGTTTTTCTTCTGTGTAATCAAGAATATAAGTCATTAAATTACCTTCGCTTTTTTCTTTGCAAACATCTTTAAAAAGAGAAATATAATCCTCCTTTGACAAAAGAAGAGTTGGGTCAAGCACCCAATCAGCCTCTATATTCAAATTATCTCTACACAATTCAACAGCATCTTTCTCTCTAACCGAAACAGCTTTAAATCTTCTTATCAAACTTCTCAAAACCTCCGTTCTCTCTCTATCAAATTGCCAAGAATCCAATCCGAAACTTGCAGCATAAGAAAAAATCTTCTTATCACTCTCACCAGCAAAATCACAAAAATAACTCTCCACCCTTCCATAACTATCTCTCCACACTTGATCAGAACCAATAATAAAAGTATCAAACCTATTAATCATATCCTTAGAAGGAGAAATCTTTCCATTGAAAAAATCCACAGTATCAATTCTTTCTCTAACAAACCTTGAAGTATTTCTACAAATCCTATTCCATGACTCTTTATTAGGATAAAAAGGATTAGGATTAACACTCTTTCTTCCTAAGACATAGAAGGCAATCATTCTTTTTGACCTATCTAACAAACGCTGAGAAAAAGAAAGAAACCTCCTTGGAAACTCATCTGTTACCACATCATAATTCATTGCCTTTAAACACTTTTGCAAAGCGTAAGCCTGTAACAGACAACCATAATTATGCCATAAAGGCTGAGTTAAAATACATATCTTTTTGCTTTTCATTACTCATTTAGTATTATATAGTCAATTCTTGCAGGATTTATTTCCAAAATCTCCACTCCCAAAGGTATATTAGAATACTTAACCCTTAATTTCTTCTTATTGTGCAAATCCTTATCACAAACAACATACATATAAAAACTTTCAGGATTAATATTCTTAAACTCCTTTATCGGTAATCTATACTTAACCTTCACCTTTAAAGGAAATATTTTAATATTCTCATCTATATCATTTTGAACAATATTAACAGGCAATTCCACAACGTTTTCCGTAACCTCTTCAACCTCTATTTTTATAGGGATATTAGTAGTTTGGAAATAAAGAGACTGATATTGCTGTTTAATTTCCAAAGGAATCAAACTAATATTGTTTCTATCAATATTAGACAAGGTAATATTTTTAGTAAATAAAGTATCAATCTTATCAATAAAACTTCTCTCTCCCTCAATCTTTATTTGCTCAATCAAAAGCGAAGGCTCTTGTTTTAGTCTATAAGAGTTTCTACACTCAAAATTAGTCTTACAAACCACAGGAATAATCTTAGAATACTTTTTTTGCCAAGTCAAATGCACCGTATCGGGAAAAAGACTAACAGAAAAATTCTCCACATCAACAAACTCTGTAATAGTCTTCTTTAATAAATCGGTTGATATTTTTATTTCTCCCTTTTCTTTATTGATAGGAAAATTATTCACATCAAAACGAATAGCCTCTTTATGAGAATCAAAACCACCTCTAAACAAAAAATCAAACCCCGTTGCATTAACCTTTACCGTAATAATACTATCCTTTGTAGAATAGATTTCATCAGGTTTATTGGAGTTTTCAAACAAAATATGCACTTCAAAATCGTGCTGTCTTAAATCGCTAAAAGTAATAAAACTCCAAAGAATGAAACTAAAAAACAAACACAAGCAAATGGCTCTGAACTTAATACTTTTCAGAGTACGCTTTAAAGAATAAGTAAAATTGCCTCTATTCATAACCTCCTTAATACAAAAATAAGCGTCCTTTCTTACGAAACAAATAGACGCTTATTTTCTTTTTGCATCTTATCTACTATTGTTGATTTGCAACACTCATTGCAATAGATGCTTTTTCCATTTCAATCTTCACCTCATGAGAGACTTCTATGATAACAGTGGTTTCCTTTACTTCAACAATTTTTCCGTGCATACCACCTATTGTTACAATCTTTTGTCCCTTTTGAAGAGATTCTCTAAATTTCTTTTCTTCTTTTTGACGTTTTTGTTGTGGTCTAATCATAAAGAAGTAGAAAATAGCAATCATCAATATAATCATGATAATGCTACTTGCAGCTCCACCTTGTTGACCACCAGCCATCAATAAAATGTTCATTAAGTTCATAGCTTTGTTTTTTTTTATTAAATTATTTTAGTTTTAAAATTTCTTTAACTATTACCTGTTAACGCACATCAGCAATGATTCTTAGCTTTGTTTTTGCAGGTGTTGTATTTGCATTAACTGTTACCTCTTTACTAATACGCATTCCTGAACTTCCTTCCGAATCATACTTAACCGAAATCGTACCTTGTTCACCAGGAGCAATTTCTCCCTTAGGATAATCTGCCACAGTGCAACCACAAGAGGTGTTTACATCATAAATCACCAAAGGATATTTGCCTTCATTTGTAAAAACAAAACTTCCTTGCACTACTTCTCCCTCTTCTACAAGATGAAAATCCAATTCCTTCTTTTCAAACTTGATAACAGTCATATTTTCTATAACAGAAGAGTCAATTTTTTGCTCACCTTCCGACTTAGAACAAGAGGAAAGAAAAACAAAATTCACCAATAAAACTATTAAAAAACTTTTTCTCATTACTCTTGTGTTTCTATCTCTTCGTTTTCTATTTTTCTAATCTTTCCAGAAGCTCTCAAATCAATTAAGCATCTATCCAACAAACCATTAACAAACAATTTACTTCTGTCGGTAGAAAATTCTTTTGCCATTTCAATATATTCATTAAGCGTAACCCTGACAGGAATTTCCGGACAATAAACCAACTCCACTAATCCCATTTTTATTATAATTATATCCAAAAAAGCTAATCTATCAACGTCCCAATTCTCAATGCACTTATCAAACAAATAATTAAATTCATCATAATGACTAACACATTTACGGAAAAGGTCAGTAGCAAAAGCTCTCACTTCCTGTTCGTTAAAGTCCAAAGATTTAATAATAGGTTTAACAGAAGTATCACTTTGTTTAAACTCTTTTAAGAATTTCAAGAAAGAAAGTCCTATGAATTGGAAATCACTTTCCCAGTAAAGCTTCAACTCTGTAAGATAGTCAAGAAAACTCTCATTCTTTAAAAGATAATTCTTCAAAAGCTGAACAACAACCTTTTTTTCGTCTTCATAAGTTACTTCTGTTTTTGACATATAATCCTTATAGGAATCAGAGGCTTTAAACTTATTTAAAATCTTTTTGAGTAAATCTCTTTGTTCAATCCAATTAATCTTTAAACGTTCAATAGCCTTTGAAAGCTCAACGTTTTCAGACAATTGTTGCAATAAAGCATTGTTTACAAAACGCATATTAGGGTTTTTCTCTTCCTCTGTTGGAAAATATTTACCCTTTGCATCTTCAATTTGATTTTCGGCAATGTCTCTAATCTCCAACAATGAAGAATAAAGATATACTTCTAAATCGTATGTTTCTGAAATACTTTTACTTAGTTCTTTTTCTGCAATATCCAAAGATTGGTCGTTAGACATTTTGTAGGCATACAATGATTGCAGAACCTTTACGCGTAAGAAATGACGACTTAACATTTAATTAGTTTATTTATTCATTTAACAATTTGCAAAGATAAGAAAAAAACATAAAAAACAACTCAATATTCAATAAAAAATACTATCTTTGCACCCTGCAAAACGGAGAGATGCTCGAGAGATGCTCGAGTGGTTGAAGAGGCACGCCTGGAAAGTGTGTAAACGTCAAAAGCGTTTCCAGGGTTCGAATCCCTGTCTCTCCGCAAAAAAACAATATTTATTCTTTTGTTAATTCCTGATATTTCTTTCTGTCCTTTTCTTCAAGTGCTTTGTATTCTGCTTTCTTTTTTTTGTCAAGGTTTCTATCCTTTGCAAGTAGTTTATAGATAATTCCACGATTGTAATATGCCTCAGCGTTAGTTGAATCTAATTCTATTGCCTTATTATAATCTTCTAAGGCTTTTAGATTTTCTCCTAAGCTGTAATAAACCATGCCTCTCTCGTTATACAAATCAGAACTTTTTGGATTTAATTCTATTGCCTTATTGTATTCTTCCAATTCAGGACTTTGTGCGTATAGGTTTACGCAAAATACCAACATTATTGCTGTTAGTAGTAGATGTTTAATTTTCATTTTTATTTCATTTTAAATTTACTCTACAAAGTTACAAAAAAAATCCGAAAAACGAACACAAAAAAATTCCACAATATGGAGTCGACCCTCCACAGCGTGGAGACAACCCTCCACAGTATGGAGTCGACACTCCACAGTATGGAGACAATAATAATATATATAATAATAAATATAATAATATAGATAATTAGAAAAAATTAAAAATAAAAAAGAAATTAATCTTGTTTTTTCAACTCAAAAAAAAGGCGGCGATTTTTCTTTGTTTTTTTTATTTTTTTCAAAGAAATATTTTGAAAAATCAAAGAAAAAATAAATTTTTTGTTAGTTTTTTTTCGTATCTTTGCAATCTGTAATAGTTGAGAAAAAATAAAGTAAAAATTTTAGAGATATGTACAACAATTTTCAAAAATTTCTTCAAGAAGAAATACAAGGAATAAAAGACGCTGGTCTTTACAAAAATGAAAGAGTGATTGTTACTCCTCAATCTGCTGCTATTAAAACCGCAGAAGCTGGTGATGTGTTGAACTTTTGTGCTAACAACTATTTGGGTTTAGCCGATAGTCCTGTTCTTATCAATGCTGCTAAGAAAGCTTTGGACGAAAGAGGTTATGGAATGAGCTCTGTTCGTTTCATTTGTGGAACAGGTGATTTACACAAAGAATTGGAAAGAAAAATTTCTGAGTTCTTTGGCACAGAAGACACTATTCTTTATGCTGCTTGCTTTGATGCAAATGGTGGTGTGTTTGAACCATTGTTAGGACCAGAAGATGCAATTATTTCAGATGCCTTAAACCACGCTTCTATCATAGATGGTGTTCGTCTTTGCAAGGCTCAACGTTTCCGTTATGCTAATGCAGATATGGAAGACTTGGAAAAACAACTTCAAGATGCACAAAATTGCCGTTTCCGTTTGATTGTAACTGACGGAGTATTCTCTATGGACGGTAATGTTGCTCCATTGGATAAGATTTACGCTCTTGCTCAAAAATATGATGCAATGGTAATGGTTGATGAAAGCCACTCTGCTGGTGTTGTTGGAAAAACTGGTCGTGGAACAACTGAACAATATAATTTAAGAGGACAAATCGAAATTCTTACAGGTACACTTGGAAAAGCATTTGGTGGAGCTGTTGGAGGATTCACAACAGGTAAGAGAGAAATCATTGAAATGCTTCGTCAACGTTCTCGTCCTTATTTATTCTCTAACTCAATTCCTCCTATGGTTGCAACAGCAGGTGTTGCTATGTTTAACTTGATTGATGAAACTAACGAACTTCAAGATAAACTTCACAACAATACTGATTACTTTGTTGCAGAAATGAAGAAAGCAGGCTTTGATATTAAACCTACTCAATCAGCAATTTGTGCAGTTATGCTTTATGATGCAAAACTTTCACAAGATTTCGCAGCTGAATTACAAAAAGAAGGTATTTATGTAACAGGTTTCTACTATCCTGTTGTTCCAAAAGGACAAGCAAGAATACGTGTTCAAGTATCTGCTGCTCACGAAAAAGAACATTTAGATCGTTGTATCGCAGCATTTACAAAGATTGGAAAACAATTAGGAGTTATAAAATAATTGAAATAAAAAAGCCAC
>RHMF01000028.1_pt1 | contig 48863 bp, 55 predicted proteins | sample 5365151 | NCBI WGS metagenome assembly RHMF01 (sample SAMN10266501, study PRJNA497801) | feces metagenome | isolation source: feces | host: Bos taurus | place: China: Prairie of Fairy Mountain | collected 2017-08-14 | reverse complement strand
TTTTGGTATTCTCCTCTTATACCTGATGTTCCAAATAATTTTGGTATACTTGCTGTCATATAGGTTCATTCTCCTTTTAGTAACATATCTTATAATATTTGATAAAAATAATTCCTTAATTAAAATAGGGGGTTATAGGGAGATAATTCATTTATGCTCCAAATTTGCTGATTACGTTCATAAGGTCTCTTATGATGTACATTACATCAGTACCTCTTATACGGCATAATCCACCTTTGGCGGCTTGTCTTTCACCATATTCTGTTATGTCATCAACACGTAATCCATCTGCTTTAATAAATACTGGTACTGGATCTCCTGTGTGATCCATCACACCTACTGGTGTTGAATGGTCTGCTGTAACGAACAATACAATATCATCAATTTCATAAAGTTCTTTCATTATGAGTGCATCTATTTTTTCTATGAAATCTCTTTTATCAAATGCTGCTCCGTCGTGACCACATTCATCGGCACCATCTACATTAACAAGCATGAAATCATAATTTTCATCTTTTGCATATTTTACAATGTAATCCCGTACACTTTCTAGGTCTGTGGTAATTCCACCAGTTGCACCCGGAATATCTACTATGTCCATTCCTGCAATTTTGGCAATACCCTTAATAATTCCAGTTTCTGCAACACATACACCTTTAAGACCGTATTTGTCTTCAAATGCTTCTACGGATGGTACTTCTCCCCCACCTCTTGGAAGAACTATGTTGGCAGGATTTTTACCTTCTTCAATTCTTTTGAGATTTACTGGATGTTCTTTTAACATGTCATATGATTGTTCAACGAATTTATTAACAAGATCTGCAGTATATTTTGCTTCTTCAGAGTCATCTAGTGCTTTAACAGTTTTAGGTTTGTTTCCTTCATGTTTTGGATCTGCATCTGTAATTTTATCAGATAAACCTTCTCCTCTAAGTACAAGTACTGCTCTGTGTGCATCTGATTCTTTAAATATTACTTCAACATTATCATCAAGTTTCATTTGATTAATGGTATCTGCAATTTCATCAGTTCCACTACTAATTCTTCCTGCACGTCTATCTATAACTGTTAAATCATCTTCTGCTGTTGCAAAGTTACATCTGAATGCTATATCACCAGGTTTTACTTCTACATGAACTCCTGCTGCTTCAAATGGTCCACGTCCAGTATATACTTCATATGGATCATAACCTAATAATGTAAGGTGTGCTGTATCACTACCTGGTCTTACTCCAGGTCTAATAGTATCCATAATTCCTGTTATTCCTTCTTCAACCATTTTATTCATGTATGGTGTATTTGCAGCTTCTAAAGGGGTTTTATCATCTAATTCTTTAACTGGGCGATCACCCATTCCATCAATTACAAATATAATTCCTTTCATTTTTTTCATGCTCCAATAGTTATTATAATGATACCAACTAATGCTCCAATTATTGTGGCAGATAAATTAACATGCTCATTATTAAAAAGCCCACTACGTTCTAATGTTGCACCCAAAAGACTATCGGCAAAACAGCCAATCATTCCTGCAAAAAGTGCTATTAATAAACTGTGGGTAAGTTCTGGAGATACATTTACTAAATAAGCAGTTAATCCTATTATTAAAGCTCCAATTAAACCTGCCGCAGTTCCAAGTGCTGATATACCACCATCAGTACCTGGTTTTACATGTTCTCTGCTAGTAATTAATATAGGTTTACTAAGTACTCCTATTTCACTTGCCATTGTATCAGCAGTAGCAGTAGCTATAGCTCCTATAAATCCAGCATAGTTTCCAAATAAGGCCATTACTACAGGTACTATTCCATTTGAAACAACATTTTTTACTGTTCGTTGTTCATGTTTTAGGCCTATACGTCTTTTATAATCTGACTTAAATTTAGTAAATATAGATCCTAAAAATAGAAATAGTAATAATATTGCTAACCAATTAAATCCTCTTGTTATGACTATAAACATCCCAATAATTGTAACAAAAGATGAGCCTAGTAAATCAAGTGCACCGGAAAGGTATACTATGATTCCAAATATTACACAAATCATGAGGAATATTAATTGTATCATATAGTAATTTTTGTGGTTTATTAATATAATATGTTTTGATAAAAAATAAAGAAAAGTGGAAGGAGGTCAAGAATTTTTTAATATGTTTCCCTGTTGAACTTATTTGTTTAATACTTTTGTTTTTATAGTTTCAACTTTTTTGAGTGGGTAGATTTTTTTAGCTTCGTGGTATATGTTTGAAGCAAATTTACCTGTGATGATTTCTTTTACAAGTTCATCTAAATTCTTTTCAGCTGCATTTTCAACAATCATTCTGGTCATTGTTTCTCTGATAAGTTTTTGTTGTGATGATTTTGCTCTTTTTACGGTGATTGCTAACATGTGTACATTGAGTTTTACACCGTCTTTTGTTGTTGCATCGGTAATTGAATCGATACGGCTTGTTCCTCTTCTAATCATACTACGTGTGTAATCTGTAGTTACTTTGTGACCTGTGAATTTGGTGTATGCTTTTTCACCACTTACATGATCTACTTCGAAGAATAATTTAACGTATTGTCTACTGAAGTCTCCAGTAATTTCACGCATTGAAGTTTCGATTTTACGTCCAACTAACATTTCAGGTTCTCTAGCTGGGCTTGTTCCTAAACTTGCTTCTTCAAAATCTGCTGGTGCTAAAATTTCATACCATACTTTTTCTTTCCAGGTGTCACGTACTCGTCTTCTTGCTTTTGCCATTATATCACTATCTCCTTTTATTTTTTATGAATTATTATTAGTTTAATTAAATTTACAGCAAATCATCTCTTTTTATGCTGTAATAATGTTGGGTTTAAGATTAAATTAGTACCCCTACTAATTATTAGTTAAAATTATTGAAATCTATTAAATTTGAAAAGAATCCGTCAGGCCACTACATGGTAAATAAAACAAGATTTGTTTTTTATAAAAAAATTTAGATACTCATGACCATTTTTAAGTCATATTCTTTTATAATAATTCTTATCTTTATAGAATCATAAATTACCATAGACCTAGTCTATATCTTATTTTAATATTATATTTTTTATATAATAAATACTTGTCTATTGGGAGAAAATTTTTTTTATTTAAATTAATTTTTATTTTAAAAAAAAGTGAAAAAAGAGTAGTTCTTGAAAGGTTTTTATAAATTAAAGTTTATCCCAAATGTCATCGAAATTGTATCTACTGTTCTCAGAATTCTTAATTTCATTATCTATGTCTTTCATGAATTGTTCAAAATCGTTTGATGTATCAAATTCTTGTAAATGTTCTTCATCTAGGAATTTTTCTTGACCTTTTAACATAATTTCTTCATAGGAATATTCAGGGAAATATAACTGAGTATACAATCTTGAATTACTGTTTTGTGTACCTGGTAAGGGTACTATTTGTGCATAGGGTTCAATATTTTCATAGAGTAATGTTTTAAGTTCTAACTTTTCTTTTAATAATTTATAAAGATTATGACATGTAAGACTAGGATAGCTTAATTTTAGTTCATTAGTTCTATAGTATATTAAACATTCATCATATCCATTAAACATGGGGTATCCTTTGATGTTGAAATGGGTTTTAAAGAAATTATATATTTTGCTACATTCTTCCACAATATCTTTGTTAAATCCAAGGTTAATTGATCTTCGTATGAACATAAATTTTTGAATATCGGTTAAATTGGTTATTTCTTCCATTATTATGTCCGTATTTTGTTTAAAACGGATTAATATTCCATTTTTTTCAGCATATTCTTCGTATTTGTCCATTTCGTTCAGGCCCCATCGAAGAATATTTTCTTCAGTATTGTAATTGTACAAACTTATATAAAACTCATTTTGTGGATAATTTTCTTCAATAAGTTCTTTGATTTCGTTGAGGGATCGAATATTGTAATTGGTGTATCCGATTTTCGTATTGCCTATGGTTAAAAACCTATTGAATTCAGTTCCGTACAAGTTTTCATATAGTTTGTACCAACTTTCATCTATTTGCATTATTGACACTCCTTTCAAGAATGGTTGTTATTAATAACAGATTTTTTAAAGCTTTAAAATCATTATTTTATGGTTAATTAAATATTATTTATGTTATTATAAATAATCTTTAAGCTATATTTGTTAAAATTAGATTTACTTTTAATCCATTAATTTTAACTTTAAAAGATAGACAATATTAAGTTTTAAAAAAGTGTTAGTTATGGAGGTTATGTTACAATTTAATACTTGATTTTTTAATTTCCCTATTAATAAAATTATCAAGAGCATTTTCTACAAGGCCCTCTGATTCTATAATTTTAATACCCATTCTTTCAACTTCTGCTCTTGCAACCAGACCTATTTTTTCACAGATAACAATATCGCACCCTTTTATAGTATCTGCTGATTTTTCCCATTCTTCTCCTTCAGGTCTATGGTCTTTTGAGGAGAATAATATATTCTCATATTCAATATTATGGCTATTTTCATCATATTTATAAACAATAAAATATTCACAAATACCAAAATGTTCCAAATGTTTTCCGTTTTCTTTAACAGCCACACCAATTTTTTTCATTCGACGCGCCCCCTTAAACTCTACTAATATTATTTGTTGTAAGTTATTATTATTAATTAAGTCCTTATATAAGTATATGAATTCAAAAAAATGTAAAGTACATATAATATATTGTCATCCAAGTAAAAAATCAATAACTTATAAAATCAAGGAATCTTACATTAAAGGATTAAGTCAAAATAATATTGAGTATACTATAACTGAATTATACGAATCAAATTTTAATACTGATATTTCAGAAGAGGAATATTTAAGAGAAAATAATAACATAGAATGTCCTTTATCTGATGAAATCATTACAGAACAGAAAAAAATAAATAATGCTAATATATTAACCTTTATTTTCCCGTTATTTTGGATGGATGCTCCATCAAAACTAGTAGGCTATTTTTCAAGAGTATTTACGAAAGGATTCAAATATGATTATGATGATGGGATAAATACTACAATGAAAACCATGGATGAAACAAATTTTTTAATAAGTGCTGGTAGCAGTTATGAAACTTTAAAAGAGGATGGTAAAATAAAAGCATTGGAAACAATTTTTATAAATGATAGGATGGCCGGAAAAACAGAAAGAACAAATATGTATTTTTTTACAGAAACCGCCTATGTAAAAGAAAAAGAATTGAATAATGAAGAAAAACATATAAAAAGAGCAGAAAAAATTGGAAAAGAGACTAGTTAAAATCTTCTGCTTTATATTCTGTTCCTGGTTGTGTAACATTTATTAAATCGATAACTTCATCCACATTAACTATTGTATTGATGCATCCATCTCTTAATAGATAAACTCCTTGTGGACAATAATTCTCAAGTGACATCATGGCGAGATTTAGGTCAAGTGGACAAGCCACACCGATAACTCCTTTGAATGGTCTCTTTTTAATAACATTTTTGATAAATGTTGAACCCGGAACGATGTACATATCTATACCTTTTTTATCACTAACTGTTTTGATAATCCCTATGGAACAATTTCCACAGTTAACACATTCAAGTCCTGATTCTCCAAGTTTTGCAGGACAATTGGGGGCTCTAAGACAATGAGGTAAAACCAGTATAACATCTTTCGCATTTAATGTACGAAATTTATCTCTGTTAATTCTATTTATAAGGTCAATACTAATTTCATCAATTAATAATTCATTTAATTGGAACCATTTGAGTATTTTTTTAATGACAGGATATGTTAAATTAAGAGCAAAGAGTAATAATCCTGGAAAAATAAGTTTTTTATTTTTAATAAGGTATACTCCGAGAATTAGGGTAATGGCGATGAGTATGAGTAAAATTATTAGGAGTATGACTACTATCTCGCCAAGTAATGTAAATAAGTTTAAATCCATATGAATAACCTTTAATTATATATTTCTACTTCATTTGTATTTAATCATATATTTTTTTTAAATAGAAATCTTTTTATTATTTGGAATAGATATATAATAAATACTATTCTAATAATTCATATTATTCTTTGTTTCATTTAGAGTAATATATTATAATAGAATTATTTATTCATTAAAAATTTTATTAAAGTTTAATATGACTAAAATTGTAATTTACCATTCAAAGGAATGTGATCCTAAGAGATGTACTTCTGTGAAGCTACATAAACAAAATAAGGTTTTTATCACGCATAATATGCGTAAAATACCTTATAATGCTATAGTATTGGATGCAGAAGCTAGTAAAGCAGTCTCTGTTGAGGATAAAGATAAAATTACAAAATATGGATTGTCAGCATTGGATTGTTCTTGGAAGAAATTGAAAAATTCTTCTTTTAATTTTAAATCTAAGAAAAATCACAGGTTACTTCCATTTCTGGTGGCAGCAAATCCAGTTAACTATGGAAAACCATGTATATTATCAACTGCTGAAGCATTAAGTGCTGCTTTATATATTGTAGGTTACAAAAATGAAGCTAGGGATTTAATGAATTCCTTCAAATGGGGTCCACACTTCATTTCACTTAATGAAAATTTATTAGAAGCCTATAGTGAGGCAAGTAATAGTACTGAAATTGTAAAAGTACAAAATGAATTCTTAGGAGGAAACTAACATGGCAAAATTTGAAGAAGCTGAAAACAGAATGTTCAACATTAAAATTTGTTTAAAATGTAACGCAAGAAACCCAGCTACTGCAAAATCCTGTAGGAAATGTGGTTACACTGGTTTAAGATTCAAAGCAAAAGAACCAAGAGGATAGATTAATCGTACTTTTACATTAGTACTTTTAATTTTTTCTTTATTTTAATCTCCAAAAAGTCTATTTTTAAAAAAATTTAAAAAATATAACTATTTTCATAGATTTTTATTTTAAAAATTAATTAATGTGTATATCCATTTTAAATCCTAATTTAAGGGAATATTATGAAAATCATTAAAAAATAATTATTTGATGGAATGTCTGATGTTATGTCCTTATTTTTTAAAATATTATTTTCAAATTGTTCTAAGTATTTTTTAAAAAATGAAACTAAATTATTAACTATTTGTTATTGATGGATTAAATACTAATACTTTTTAAAATAAAGTATTTATCAAAGATAAATTTTCATTCATTTAATAGAGAGTAGATAATAATGAACGTTGAGAATTATATTAATGAAACATTAAAAGATCACAAAATGCATTTTACTTTAATAGATCCTGATGAACAGTCTCCTGAAGAAGCAGCTAAAATGGCACAAGCTGCTGAAAAAGCTAATTCTGATGGTATTCTTGTTGGCGGTTCTATAACAGATCAAGATGATTTAAATCTTACAGTTAAAGCAATAAAAGAAAACACAGATTTACCTGTTGTGTTGTTCCCTGGAAATATTAGTGGAGTTAGTAAATTTGCTGATGCAATTTTATTTATGAGTTTATTAAATTCAACAAATCCTTATTGGATAACCGGTGCACAAGCATTATCTGCTCCTTCTATTAAAAAAATGGGAATTGAAACAATTCCTATGGGATACTTAATAATAGAACCGGGAGGAACTGTTGGTTGGGTTGGTGATGCAAAACCAATTCCTCGTAAAAAATCAGATTTAGCATTAGCTTATTCAATGGCAGCAGAATTTTTAGGAATGAGAGTAATATACTTGGAAGCAGGTTCTGGTGCAGATTCACACATCCCACTTGATTTCATAATGAAAGTTAAAAAATTAACAAATCTTATTTTAATTGTTGGTGGTGGAATTAGAACAGCCCAAGATGCAAAAGAAGTTAGTCAAGCAGGTGCAGACATAGTTATTACAGGAACAGTTGTGGAAGAAACAGAAGATGCTTATGAAAAAATTAAAGAATTAACTGATGCGATACATTAGTTGTTTTAAATTATTCTTTTTATTTTTTTATTTTAAAAAAACTTTTTTTATAAAAATTTTGAGATAGGGTAAACGATTTATTTTATAGATTAATGGAAAATTGTTATTTTTTCTCCATTATTTCTTTTATTTTTAAGTAATCTTCATAATGGTTAATATTCAATAACTCTGACTCATTGGATTCTTTTAATGCATAGAATTCAACACCATTTTTAATCATTTTTCTTAATATAGGGTTAAGATTATCATCCTCTCCTTGGACATAAGAATACATTAAATTACCATAACAACAAAAAGGCATGCCTAAACCTTCAGCACTATCTAATTTTCCAATTGCTCTACGTCTAAGGATAGTAATGGTGTTTTTTGGGTTAGGACTATTTTTCAATGTATTTATCATACGATTAATGGTGTATGAACTAAGTGTCGGCTGATCGGCAGCTGCAAATAGATAAAAGTTATTTTTATTATATTTTAAAGCATTTTCTATCGTTTGGGATAAACCTACTTCTGGATTTTCGTTAATAATGATATTTACTTTATCATCTAAATTATATTCTTCAAGTACCTTATAAATTTCATCTTTAAAGTGACCCAAACAAATATTAATTTTCTCAATATCTGAATTAAGAATTTGTTCAAGGGTATGAATTAATAATGGTTTGTTATTTATTTCTAGTTTCAATTTATGAATTGGTTTTTTACCCATATTTTCAAAGTCTTTAATCATTCTAGAATTCTTACCTGCAGCGGTTATTATTGCATCCATTTTAATCATCTCTAAAAAAAAGTAATATTAAAAAAAAGTGGGTGGGGTTTAGTTTGATGTAGTATTGTTGGTGGAATTGGAGGTTGAATTTAGAGTTGAATTATCTCTAATTTCATATATTTTGGTATATATTGCAGTATCTCCACTATCTCCTTCAGTCCACATAACTATTTTAATTGGATAATCTCCCTCATTTGATACTAATACATCAATAGTTGGTTTATATTCGTATAAAATTGCTTCATCAGCACCAGACATACCTACAGGTAATGGATTACCTAATGCTAAAACTGCTGATCTAAGAGATCTTCCTGGAGGACAAACTCCGTGAGCAGCACTACCTGAAGGAGCTTCTGATTCAGCAATTGATGTGAAAGTAACATTTTGTTTTCCATGAGCACTACCATGCGGTGGTATGAATGTGTTGTTCCAACCTGCTGCAAATTCTTTTGCATTGGCTGCACGAACTGCTGTAGGATAACCTGCTAAATATTCAACATAACTTAATCCACTACTTACTTCAACTTCAGAAGCATTATTGTCATATACTAATACTGGACATCCTGGTGTATAGTTACGCATATAACCGTAAACACCTTCACCAAATAAATGGGTAATGTTGTCTTTTCCATATACATCGGCTCTGTTATCACTAAAGTTACCAAGATAGTAATCTACGGTAATGTTGTCACCATCATCTGCATCATCAAACCATGATTTTAGTTCAGCTGCTGTAACAAAGTCGGTTGGAACAGAATCATTATTAATGTCACTACCTTTAATGGTTTTGATAGTTTTATTTTGACGAACAAAGTTTATTGAATCTCCTGATTTAAATGCGTATGTATCTGCTTTTTTATAAGCCCAAACGACTTCATCAGTTTTTTCAACTTTAATTTTTCCCTTTTCGTCCATTACAACTTTACCTATTCCATCCATTTTACTTGAAATGTGACCATCTGCTGTGATATATGAATTATTATTAATCACGTCTTTTGGTGCTGCACCAGAAGCTATTGATGAAAACACACTAACTAAGTTTCCATGAATTAATGGTCTTGCAATATTCAATGGATTTGATGCTATTGGTTCTTTACGAATAGTAGAACCATCAATCAATAAATCACCCGGAATTACTGTACTACCATTTACTGCATTAATACTGTTGGTAGCATTAGCTGCACCTGTAAATTCGTTACACATAATTCCTGAAGCGACTACAGTTAGAAATAAAATTCCAATTAATAAATACGGATTGGTTAGTTTAGCCATTTAAGTATTAACCTCTCTAATTTTATTAAATTAATTTAATGAATTATAATAAAAAGATTTAAAATGATTTATTATATAATACTATATTTTATTTTTGATGATTAATATTATTTTTCTATAAATATTTTCATTTCATAAAAAAAGTAATTGAAAATAGATTAAAATAGTTTGGAGGTGATTTCGGTAATTTTGGATTGTCCATTACCACCAATAAAGATTTTTTTATTTTTAGCCGTGTCTATGAATTTAATTATATTTTTAATTTCTTTAATAACCATTAAATCTTTGTTGTAACCTAATTTATTTATGTATTGTGCATAATCATAGGTAATATCATCCAAACCGGGGAATATTATTAGTGTATCTGGATTGTATTCTTTAACAAAATCTAAAATATTAAATCTGCAAGTTTCGTGTTTTCTTGGAGTTCCTATTATAACTATATCAAATTTATCTTCTTCAAGAACTGCTTTAAGCGCATCTACATTATCTGTTTTACCGGATACAATTTCATTACCGTTATAATTAATTTTAATTGTTCTTCCTGCAACTGATTTAAATGATTTTAAATATTTGTGTATTGTGTTTTCTCTAATTCCCAATTCTAAACAAGCAATTCTTGCTGCTTCAGCATTTTGAAGATTAAATGAACCAAATAAATTTAATTTTTCCTGATATTTGTCAAATAATAATGTTTTATTGCTTTTGTCAGTTATTTTTAAAAGGTTTTGATCATTTTTATTTAGGATAGCAGTTTTATTTTGTATAAACTCTCCTATTTCTTCAGTATAATGTTCTATGGAACCATGAACATCCATATGATCATAACCGATATTCGTTGCAACAACCAAATCAATATCAAACACATAATCACAGAATGCTAAAGTCATATCACAGACTTCAATGACCATAAAATCATATTCCTCTTCATTTGCCTTAAGGACTAATTCGGTATATCCTGAAAAACCGCCGCCACCATTTCCTCCAAGAACAACTTTAAATCCAGCATTACTTAAAATATGGTAAATCATATGGCTTGTTGTGGTCTTTCCATTAGTTCCTGTTACGGCAATTGTTTTAATATTTTTATGTTTAGTCATTACATCGGAAAGGAATATATTTTTTTCAATAATTTTTTTGCAGATATCCTTATCAAATAAACTGGGACTGACAGAAACGGCTTCGGATTTAAAAATTTTGTCTAAGTTATGACTTCCAATTTCTAAGTCTAATAGTTCAGTATTAATCTCATTTTGGTTTAATATGCTTAAATCTATTTTTCGATTAATGTCTGAAGCATAAACTCTATGTTCTCGTTTTAACAGGGCAATTGTCGCCTGTTGTCCTTCCACGCCTAAACCCACAACACTAATATTCATTTTATGAACTCCTTTTTTTCCACATATAACTACTTTTAAAATTTTTACTATTTAGATTTATTTGAAAAAATAATGATTTTAAAAAAAGAAGCCACATTTAAATATATCAATATTGATAATAATTATCATTGATATAAAATAATGTAGATTAAAATATTTTATAATAATTATTTAAAAAATATAATAATTCAGTTTAGGGAGTTTTTAAATGAAAAACTTAACAAAAGAAATAGTTAAAAAAATAAATGATATTAAACAGCCAATTAAAATTATGCACGTATGTGGTTCACACGAACATACAATTATGTATAATGGTATTCGTTCAATGTTACCTGAAGAAGTACAAGTTGTAGCTGGTCCTGGATGTCCTGTTTGTGTGGTTCCGGCAAGGGAGATAGATGAATGCGTTGCATTAGCAGAACAGGGAGTTACGGTCACTATTTTTGGTGATATGTTAAGAGTACCCGGTACTGAAAAATCATTGGCAGATGCTAAAGCAGAAGGTGCTGATGTAAGGATTGTTTATGGTATTGGAAATGCTGTAGATTTAGCAAATGAAATAGATAATGAAGTAGTATTCATGTCTGCCGGATTTGAAACAACAGCACCAACAACCGCAAGTGAAATGTTAAATAATCCTCCTGAAAACTTTTCTGTATTAAGTGGACACAGATTAGTACCACCTACTCTTGATTTCTTAGTACATGATGAGGTTAAATTAGATGCGTTAATAGAACCGGGACACGTATGTACTATTATTGGAACAAAACCATTTGAATTTTTATCTGAAAAATATGGAATACCTCAAGCAGTAGCTGGATTTAATCCGTTAGATATATTATATTCAATTTATCTCATATTAAAACAGAAAAAAGAAGATAATCCAAGAATTCAAAATGAATATAAAAGAGCAGTACGTGAAGAAGGAAATGTTAAAGCAATAGAAGCTATGGAAGAAGTGTTTGAAGTAACTACTAAAGAATGGAGAGGTTTCCCAGAAATACCAAATTCAATATATGAACTTAAACCAGAATTTGATGACCATAATGCAAGGAAAAAATTTGATATGGAGTTGCCTGATACTCAAAATGTACCAACAGGATGTATTTGTGGACCTATTTTAAGAGGAATGGCAAGACCAGAAGATTGTAAATTATTCCGTGGTGAATGTAATCCATTACATCCTATCGGAGCTTGTATGGTAAGTAAAGAAGGTACATGTAATATTGCTTACAGATATTCTAAAATGGATGATTAATTTAGAGTTGATAAAATGGATTATGTAGTTGATGATATTCTAACAAAACTTTCGGATAAAGTAGATTACTCTGAAGTATATTTGGATACCGAAAAAGTAACTGAAATATCAGTGTTAAATGATGCTATAAATTATGCTAAAGAAGAAGATGTTACAGGTATAGGTATAAGAGTAATTAATAACCAACAACAAGGATTTTCTTATACAACCAATATCAATAGAATTGATGAAGTAATAGAACAAGCAATAAAAAATTCCAAACTAAATAATCCTGATGAAAATGTAGCAATTATTGAAAAACCAAAAGGATACAAAGAGGTATCTGGATTATATGATAAGAGAATTGAAAATGTTACATTACAAGAAGCGATTGAAACTTGTAATGATTTAATCGAAATGGTTAAACAAAAAGAATGTCAACCAACTTCTGCAGAATATGAAGTAAGCGTGGGGAAAACAACTATAGCCAATTCAAATGGTGTTTTTGCTAGTGAAGAACAAACTGGTAGTGGAATCTCTGTTTCTGTAAATGCTGAAGATGGTGACGGATTTTCAAGTGCTTATGCATATGATTTAAGTCATGGTAAAGAATTAGAAATAGAAAGAATTGTTCAGGAATCAACAGATTTGGCTAAAGATTCTAGAAATGGTCAACCTACAGAAACTAGAACAACAAATGTTGTGTTGGATTATTTTGCAATTTCTTCATTATTAAGTACTTTTTTATCTGCATTGAGTAGTGAAAATATTCAAAGGGGAAGATCTTATTTCCAAGATAAGTTAAATGAAATTGTAACTTCAGAAACTTTCTCTTTATATGATGATGGTACAATTCCTGGCGCTAGAGCTTCATCTAAATTTGATGATGAAGGTACGCCCTCACAAAAAACTGAATTAATTAAGGAGGGGGAATTAAAAAATTTCATATATGATACATATCATGCTAATAAGGATGAACGTGATGTTGAAACAACAGCTAATGCAACTAGGGCAGGATATAGTTCAGTACCTTCTGTTGGTTTTACAAATATAAATACAGAATTTAAGGAATTAACACAAGTATCTGATATAATGGATGGTATAACAGTACATAGTGTGATGGGAGCACATACTGCTAATCCAATAACTGGTGATTTTTCTGTTGAAGCGAGAAATGCTTTTGAAATCAAAAATGGGGTAATTACTAACCCTATTAAGAAAGCAATGATTTCAGGTAATATTTTTGAAATTATGAAAAACGCTACTGCAGCGACAGAAGAAATAAGGCAGGTGGGATCTTTAATAACTCCTAAGGTGCTTGTAAAAAATTTAAGGGTGATAGGTTAAACTATCTTTAAAATGCTTAATTTTATGATATTCTTTAAATTTTTCTTTTTTTTATTAATAATCTATTTTTTTATATTTTATACATTTTTTTATTATTAATCTTAGGATTTAAATATTATAATGAATATATAATTATTTAATATAAAATTCTAATTTGCAATCTAATAGAATATTCTAAATTAAGGGTATTATAATTTAATTAAATTTTATTCATACTATTTTAGTAATTATTTAAAAAAATGAAGGAGTAAAGTAAATGTTTTGTAAAAAATGTGGGTCAGAAATAAGTGAAAGTAATGAAACTTGTCCTAAATGTGGTACATTTCTAAATGATAAATTTGCTACAGAAGAATACGATCCTTTATTAGCTTTAGATAAAGTAGAAAACGTAGAAGATAATGTAATTTGGCAAGAAGCACCTTTGGGTGATGATGCAATAATATTAAATGCTGAAAATGTGGAAAAATCTTCAGAACCACTTATTAAAGAATCAAATGTGGATGGATCTTTTGTTGAAGAAGCAGTTGAAAAAATTGAAAACGAAGAAAATAATTATAAAGGAAGTGTGGCTCAAGGGTTACGGGCTGCAAAATCCACAATAGCACATCCAATCAAGCCTAGGAAAAGAATTAAACCTAAAAGTGAACCTTCAAAACCAGAAAATTCCCAAGTTATTGAAGCTCCTATTGAAGAAACCAACATAGAACATTCTGAAAGCGTTGAGTCAATTGTTGAAGAAGTACCTCAAATGGAAGAAACAATACCAGTATCAGATACTATGGAGACAAATATAATAGAAGAAACTGTTGTTGGAGAAGTGGAAGTTCCTAAGGAAACCGTTGTTGAGGAGGAAGTACCTGTAGTTGACGTTGTTGAGGAAGAAGTTGTTGTAACCGATGATTTCAACAATTCATCAGTAAATGATGATGAAGTAATAGATATTTTTGATGACTTTGTCGTTGATGATTCAATTGTTATTCTTGATGAAACTCCTGAAATAATTGAAGAAGTTCCTGAAGTTGAAGAAACAACCCAAGTTCCTGAAGTGGAAGTTCCTAAGGAAACTGTTGTTGAAGAAGTTCCTGTTGTTCAAGAAGAAGTTGTTGAAGAAGCAATGATTGTGGATGATGTTGTTAAAGAATCCATAGTTGATAATGAAATTACTCCTGAAGAAGCACTTTTCGAAGAAAATTTCTTTGAAGAAGAAAGTGATATTGATGAACCAATAATTGAACCTATTGAAACTCCAATAATGGAAGAAGTACAAACAAAGCTTGAAGAAATTGCAAAAACTGAGGAAAAATTAGAATCAACTGAAGAAACAATCATTGAAAAAGATACTGCTGATAAAACAGAATTGGCATCAGGAGTTGCAGTTGCAGGTGCCGCAGTTGCAGGTGCTGCAGCTAGAGCAAAACAAGCTACAACTTATGAAAGTGAAAAAACAGTTGATGATACTATAATAAAATCAATTGATGAGACTACACTTGATAAAGAAAACTTAAAAACTGTTGACGATGACAGGGATTTAGCTATAAAATCTAAATTTAATACCTCTTTTGATGATGAAGATTATGAAGAAGGTGCTGTTGATGAAAATATTAATAGTTTAACTAGTAAAATAACAACAGTTTTAATTATCTTATTAGTTTTAATAATTGCAATAGTTGTAGCAACATTTTTGTTACAACAAATTGGATTATAATTTAACCACCTTTCTCTTTTTTATTACTTTTAAAATATTTATAATATTTTGATAAATAATATATACTATGGTACTTAATGATAGACGTCGAGATTTGTCACGTATAAATGATATTGTTCATGTTCTTATAAAACATGGTTTTGAATCATTTGCTCTTTATATTTCTAATAAAAATGCTAGAATTCCATTTATAAACAGAAATATCTCAGAAGATATGCCAAGTGATGCTAATGTAAGACTGCGTTTTGTTTTACAGGAATTAGGAACTACTTTTATCAAACTTGGTCAAACATTAAGTACATATCCTGAGTTAATAGGTTTTGATTTAGCTCATGAATTATCTTTATTACAAGAATCTGCACCAGTAGATGACTTTGAAGTAGTTAAGGAAATTATTGAAAGCGAATTTTCCCGACCACTGGATGAAATATTCGATGAATTTAGTGAAGAACCTATAGCGTCCGCAAGTATTGGTCAAGTACATACTGCATTTTTAAATAACAAATATGTTGCTGTTAAAGTTCAACATCCTGGTATTAAAAAAACAATTAAAAGTGATATAAGAATTATGAATATCATTGCAAATAGGCTGGATAATCGGTTGGATATTGCAAAATCATATAATTTACCTGGATTAGTTGATGTATTTGAACGTGATATTAAAAAAGAGTTGGATTACAAATTTGAAGCAATGAATGCTATTCATTTGTATGATTTATTAAAAAATGATGACATTTACGTTCCGAAAGTTTATAGAGATTACACCACAAGTAAAGTTTTAACAATGGAATATGTTGATGGTGTAAGTTTAAACACAGTACTAAACTCTAAGGATGATAAATATGATAAAGAACACATAGCATTGCAAGGTGCTGATTCATTTATAAAACAAATTTTAGAATATGGTTTTTATCATGCGGATCCTCATCCGGGAAATATTTTTGTTTTAGAAAATAATAACGTTGCCTTTGTAGATTTTGGAATGATGGGTCATTTAGATGATGACTTAAGAGAAGATTTAGCAAAACTATTCATATTTATTTCTGAAGGTGATGCTAAATTATTAACTAAACAATTAATGTATATGGGAATAGTCGATGATTCTAATGATTATAAAGAAATAGAATATGAAATTCTACAATTATTGGATAGGTATTATGGAATTCAATTTAATGATATATCTGGAGTTCTACGTGGATTAATAGAAGATGATTTATTAAATGAATATGGTGTAATTTTACCAAGGGATTTGATGATGGTTATTAGAACATTATCTATGATTGATGATGTTGGAAGATCATTAAAACCAGATTTTAATACTACGGAAATAGTCAAACCATATGCATTAAAATTGTTATTAAATACTGCTAAACCTAAACGATTGATGTCCAAAACAGCATCAACGATAATGGATGTTGAACATCTAAGTAAAAAATTACCGGCATCTTTATTAAACTTTTTCAGTGTTGTTGAAGATGGACATTTAAATATAGCATTAGATATGGAAGAAGTTGATAGATTAAATGCCATAACTTCCCGTATAGTTAATGAAATAGTTTTAGCAATTATTACTGCAGCATTGTTAGTAGGTTCGTCATTAATTATGGGTATTGATTCAGGAATACATGTATTGGGTTATCCTATATTGGGGTTCATAGGTTTTACATTCAGTGCAATAATAGGTGTTGTGTTGATTGTTATGATTATACGTGGTGGAAACTACTAAATAAAACTTTTTTTTTAAAAATAGATAAAGGATTGGGGATTATTTAAAAGAAACTATCAAGACTGGTTTGTTTCTCATTATTCATAATTTGTTCTTCAGAATATCCAATAGATTCTAAAATACGTAGTGTTGCTGGTAATACTTGATTTTGAATATAATATTCTGGATCATATTCTTTATTACCAATAAGTTCTATTGGTTCAGCTCGCTTACTAATTGGTTGATTGCCTTTAGTAATTATATAACGAATTATTGAACCACTTGTTACTTTTTGACCACTTAATCTTAGTTTTTCAGCAGCTATAACATGTGGTGCGATCTGTTTATAATGTTCTGGTTTTTTAGTTAATTTAGTATGGATAACTAAATCTTCATTTTCTACTTCACCACTATTCAAACGTTTAATAACGTTTTTCACTATTTTTTTAGCTTTTTTTGGTGAAGCATCTTTTAGGATAGCTTCCAACACATCATGTTGTGTGTTTTTAGCTACTGGAGCCCAGTCTCTACGAACGAGTTCTAAACCTTTAACTGTAATTTCATCATCACATATGACAGCATATCTTTTTTTAGATACAAAAAAACCTCTGTCGTAGTAACCTTCCAGTTCTAATTCCATATCGTCTGGAAGATCATGGTTTATGGAGCTTAATAGCTCCGTTACCCGTTCTTCAATTATTTTTGGAATGCTCATTCGATTAATACACCGTTTACGATTCCTTTTTGACCTGGTCTTGAAGTGATTTTTACTTTACCGATTTCAGTTTCTACAACTGCACCTTTTGTAACAATGTTCCTTCTTACAAAGTGGGTGTTAGCTGAGTTTTCGAGTACTGTAAGAATTTCAACGTTTTTACTAGAGTTGTCTTTAGGATCAATAACATTGATTCTGTTTGCAACTGTTGCTCTGGTTTTAGTACCATTTCCTCTTACAACAATTTCTTTTTTAACTTCGTCTCCGATTCTGGTTTCTGCTGGTGTTCTACCAAATTCAAAGCTTCTTTTATTTCTGTTTCTTCTGGATCTAGCTCCAGATGGTTTTCTTAATGAACTTCCTTGCCAAATAGCCATATTTTCACCTCTAATTTTGTTCCATGCGTTACATGTTTAAATAATTGATAATTGATATAAAAATCCGATAATACTTCTTAAAACTATGTTTTTAATAGTATGATTACTTTTGAAGTATTATTATAGTATATACTATTTTACAATAATATTATAATATATTCTTTCTTTAATATTTATATTTTTGGTTATAGTTAAAAATAGAATTTTAAATATTATGAATAATATATATTATACTAATAGAAATTAAGAAAATAGAGAGATGTATTAGATGGCATATAGTGATGACAAGATAAATATGGTTCATGGTGCAGGTGGAGAAGTGATGCAGAGTATGATTTCCGATATTATATTGGGAAATCTTACAAAAACCAGTGTTAATGGCGGAATAGGCTTGGATGCATTGGATGACAGTGCAACAATACCTTTGGATGATGATCATGTTGTTGTAACAACAATAGATGCACACACAGTTCAACCATTATTCTTCCCAGGGGGAGATATAGGAAGAATATCTGCAGCAGGAACATTGAATGACATTTCAGTAATGGGAGTCAAACCAGTATCATTAAGCAATGCAATGGTAATAAGTGAAGGATTTGAACGTTCAGATTTAGAACAGATTATCAAATCAATGAATGCTACATGTGAGGAAGTAGGTGCAGCAATTATCACAGGTGATACCAAAGTAATAGACAGTGATAAACTTGACAGTATGATTATCACTACAGCAGGTATAGGAATTGGTAAAAAAGAAGATGTAGTACGTGATTCAGGACTTGAAGTAGGAGACAAAATCATAATCACTGGAAGTGTTGGGGATCATGGAATGGCAATTATGTCCAAACGAGAAGGATTTGGATATGAAACTGAATTAAAATCAGATGTAGCACCAGTATGGGGAATGGTTGAAGCTGCTAAAGAAGTAGGTACAATCACAGCAATGAAAGATCCAACCCGTGGTGGAATTGCAAATGCACTTAATGAAATGGCTACAAAAGCTTCAGTTGGTATGTATTTAGATGAAGAAAGAATTCCTGTTAAACCGGAAGTAGAAGCAGTATCTGATATGTTGGGTATTGACCCATTTGAAGTTGCAAATGAAGGAAAAATTGTTATGGGTGTAAAAGCAGATGATGCTGAAGATATCTTACAAGCTATTAAGAAAACTAAATATGGTAAAGATGCAGAAATTATAGGTGAAGTTACTGAAGGTAAAAGAGTAATTATGGAAACCTTAATTGGTGGAGAAAGATTAATAGAACCTCCAATTGCAGATCCAGTACCAAGAGTTTGTTAAGGGGTGTAGTATGGAACATTTTGTATTAAGAACTAAAGCATTGATTATTGATGCAATAATAGTAACATTATTTTCTATGTTAATTGACAATATACTTTATATAATATTGTCCTTCATTAATAATCAAACGCTTTTGGCATGGTATCCTACAGTAGTATTAATTGTTGTAACAATGCTTTATTTCACAATATTTGAAGCAAAAACTAATAAAACACTAGGTAAAAAATTGACACATTTGTATGTCTCTGATGAAGAAGGATATATGTCATATAAAAAAGCATTTATCAGGAACTTGACTAAAATATATTGGATACCATTAATCTTCGATATAATCATTGGTAAAATATTAAACTACCCGTCAAGATTATTTGATAAATTGGCCGGAACTGATGTTTACTCAGACATAGAATTAGAAGAAGTAGAATTTGAGGAATAGAGGGGTAATTTTGTTAGATATAAAACTATTTAGGGAAGAACCAGAAACAATATTTGAATCTGAAAGAAAAAGGTTCAGAGAAACAACAAATGCTGAAAAAGTAGTAGAATATGATAATTTATGGAGAGATGGATTAAAAAGATTAAATGATTTACGTTCTGAAAAAAATAAATTATCAAAATCATTCAAACAAGCAAAAAAAGATGGAACTTTCGAAGAAGTTTTAGCAAAATCTAAAGAAGTTTCAAATGAAATAAAAGAACTCGAACCAAAAATTGATGAATACCAACAAATTCGTGATGAATATCGTTATAAAGTTGGAAACATAATTGATGAGGAAGTTCCAGTTTCTGATACAGAAGATGATAATGTAATAATTAAAAAAGAAGGTATTTTACCTTCCTTTGATTTTACACCTCTCAACCATGTTGATTTAATAGAAAAAATTGATGGTGCAGATACAGAGACTGCTGGAAGTATTGCAGGTTCTAGATTTTACTACTTAAAACAAGATATATTGTTTATGAATCTAGCATTAATACAGTTTGCATTAAATGAGTTAGTGGACAAAGGATACACACCACTTCAAACACCATTTTTCATCAAAAGTCAAGTAGCTGAGGAAACATCAGAATTAGGTGAATTTCAAGAAACTTTATACAAAGTTGAAAATGAGGATTTATATTTAATTGCTACTGCAGAACAAACATTAGCAGCACTTCACAGGGATGAAATTATAGATTCCGAAGATTTACCATTAAGATACTGTGCCTTGTCTACATGTTTTAGGAAAGAAGCAGGATCACATGGTAAAGATACTTTGGGTATATTCAGAGTTCACCAATTTGAAAAAGTAGAACAATTCATATATGCTACACCAGAAGAATCTTCAAATGAGCATAAGAAATTATTGGAAGTAACAGAAGATATATATAAAAAATTAGGATTACCATATCGTGTAGTGTCAATTGTATCTTCTGCTTTAAATGATAATGCTGCTATAAAATATGACCTTGAAGCATGGTTCCCTGGTTCTGAAACTTACCGTGAATTAGTATCATGTACAAATTGTAAAGATTATCAAGCTAGAAAAATTAAAACAAGAGTGGGTAAAGCAGGATCAGGAGATTCAAAAATGTTACACACATTAAACAGTACTGCAATAGCTACTGAAAGAACTATGTGTTGTATACTTGAAAACTACCAACAAGAAGATGGAAGTATTAAAATTCCTGAAGTATTAGTGCCGTATATGAATGGTAAAACAATTATTGAAGCTAAAAAATAGCTTCATTTTTTTCTTTTTTTTATAATTATTTTTTTTTACAGTTTATTCATTACTTTTTATACCTTACCTATGTGTTTAAATAACTTTTAATAATATAAACTACAAACATATAACATAATATAATATAATATAATAATTCATACTCATAATTTTTCAAAGTATCAATTATTCATTATTCTAGTAATTAACAAGGTGATCAATATGAAAGTAAGAGAGATCATGACTGAAGAAGTACAAGCAGGGTCAGTGCCAGGAGCAGTTCAGACAGTTTATGAAATATTTCGGGATAAAAAAGTTTCTGGAATACCTATCGTAAAAAAACAGACTGGTGAATTAGTGGGTGTTCTTACTAGATCAGATTTAATTAAAAATCCGGATGAAGACCAAATAGCAATGGTAATGACAAGAAATCCTATTACAGCATCTCCTGATGAAGATGTAGAATCTGTAGTACATAAAATGATTAACAATAACATTAGAAGAATTCCAATTACAGAAGATAATAGATTAGTGGGAATTGTTACCTCTTCAGATGTAATCAACAAAGCATTATGGCAAATAAATAATACTGAACCAGTAGAAAAATATATGGTTCGTAACATTCCTACTGTATGGGATAAGACTCCATTGGCAGTTGCATATTCAATTTCACACAATTTTGATTTTAAATCTGTTATTTCATTAAACGATGAAAGTAAAGCTTCAGGTATTCTTACAGAAACTGATTTCATTAATGAAAGTAGAATTGTTGAAGAACAGGAAGTTCATAATAGTTCAGTAAGTACTGAAGGAGATAAATGGACTTGGAATAGTCAAAGTGTAATGTACATCTTAAAAAATAAACTTAAATTCTCAGATAAATTAGTAAAAGATGTATCTGGTGATAAACTTATTTCAGTAACACGTAAAACATCAGTTAAAGAATGTGCAAACATTTTGAAAAAGAATAATATAGAACAAGTTCCAGTATTAAACATGTCTGATGAACCAATTGGTTTAATCAGAGCAAGTGATTTAATGAAAGCTATGATTGGATAAGTGGGAATTTCACTTATTTTTTCTTTTTTTTCAATTAATAAAAATATTATTATTTTATTTACAAAATCTTCTTATGAAGCATACTTTTTACTTTTTTTCTGAATACTACTTATTTTTAGGTTGTTCAGAGTTTTTCTCTAAGAAGAGTGTTGTTATTAATATTTATAATAAAGAATTTTGACTTTCTTTTGAAATAAAAATATAATTTAAGTACTATATGAATCAGTACTTAGATTTAAAAATTTTATAATTCTTGATTTTGGAGTTCATACAATTTCTATTCTTTTATTATTAAATTTTTTATATATTCAATAACTTTTTTAGCATCTTGATTTTTAATATCAAATTGTTTTGAATGGATATAATTAATTAGTTCTGTTTTTTCATTATCATTCAAGGAAGATTTTTTAATCACGTAATTAAAAGAACGTTTTGGATAATAAGTGTCCTTAGCAATCTTCAACAATTCATTGCATTGTGACTGTGTAATGATATTATCTTCAACTGCAAACTCAAAGTTATATTTCATATTTATCCAAGATTCTGACATTTGTTCATATGTTTCTGGATTAAGACTTACGGCAACATCATCATCAGATTCTATGACTCCATTTTTATAATCTTCAAATATATTGCCTACTCCAATCATACCGAATGGATATAGTTCACATGCACGTAATGCACCCATACTGGAACCACCAACAACTGTAATATTCTGTTTCAATGCTTCAAGAATTTCTTTATGTGCTACTGCAGGGCTTTGATGAAAGACGCCATCAATGATTCCAATTATTTCGATGTCATCTCTTTTTTCAAGTAACTCATAAATGTCTCCTCGTTTAACTGGAGGTAAATATTCTGCATCAAGCATTTTCTTAGCATCTTCAAAAGATAATGACAAACCAGTATAAATTACAACACTCATTCAATCACCTAATAATTCTTCATGTAACTTTATCAGCATATCTATTGATTCTTGTTTCATGTTCTTGTTATTCCATTTTTCAATAACAAAATCTAAATCTACTTTTGTTACACCATGTACAAGATTATCTGAATGGGCAACTATTTTTTCTTCAATTGTTTCAGGAATATAATTCCGATCTGGTAAACCTAATGCTTTTGCTTCATCAGGAGTTATGCCTGCACCTATGTGACGTTCTGTGATTAAACATATTTTTTCATCAACTTCTAAATCTCTAAGTAAATCCGCACCTAAATAAGCATGTTCTATTCCATTGGTTATTGTACGTCCAACATCATGTAACATACAACCTGCCTTAATTAAATCGAGATCTACGTTGTCATAAAATTTAGTAATGTCCTTGGATCTTTCGTAAACTACTTTACAATGATCGATAATATAATCGGAACATTTTAGTTTAAGATATACTTCATCTATTAAAGTATCTATATTGCTCATAGAATACTCTCCATTAAATCAGTTAAAAATAGTAAATAAAAAGGGGATTATTTATTAACAGTATAGTAAGATTCTAAATTCTTTAAATCATCAATTATATCGCTGTTGTCTTTAAATTCTAATTTTTCATTACATCTTGGACAAATGAATTGGAAATCTGTTGCTTCATCAAAAGGATATCTGCAACCATTAGGACATACGAAGAACATATTATTTTCTTCAAATTCTAATGAATCTTTTATTTCCTGATTGTGACGAGTGTATTGTTCTTCAAGAATTTGTGCTGCTTTTCTAGAATCAAATCTCCAGTAATAAGTAAACCATTGTGTTTCAGGATCTTTTTTTCTAGTATAGTTTGCCATTCCAACATCATACATTTTGTATAATATTTTTCTGACAAAGTTTAGTTTAATACCAGTAGCTTCTGCAATTTGTTCATCAGTTACTTCAGCAGTAAATAAGCAATCTAATATTTTTTCACTAGTGTCAGCATCATGTGTTACATCTGCTGCTAGTTTTTTAACATTTTGTTCATTCAAAAATTTAGAATCATAATCAAATGTATATTTAACTTTTTTTCTAGCCATTATATCTCTCTTATTTTATTTCTACAATAACTATACGAGTTTATTTCTACTTAAATTGTATTATATGTTAAATTACTGTTCTATTCATGAAAATCTGTTTGATTATAATTTAAGTACATATTATATTGAAAAAACATTTAATTTTTTATTAAATTGTTTTATATTAGTAGATAAGTAACATATATTTATGTTTCTAATATTATAAATAGTTACTTATGGATTATTACAGCAGGTATATGTTTTACACTATCTAACATTTCCACAGTTATTTCATCATAATTTGTGTTAAATGTTTCTTGCATATTGTATATGGTTTCAAAAAAATTAGTTGAATTATTCTTCTGACATTCCTCTGCAAGATTAGCCATATGAATTAATTCTTCAACACCTATTTCTACTGTTGTTGCAAGGGGTGTGGCTCCTATCTTTTTTGTGAATGCTCGTAAAATATAACCATAAATGCCCGTATTATTTTTTATTCCCTCAATAGATTGTGGTAATGTGGTAAAATACATATTTCTGAATTTATATGTTGGGTCTGTATCTATTATGATAATTTCAACATCTTTCTCTGATTTTTTGTAAATTAATTCTTTAATTTTATTGGCACTTTTCTTAGGATTATTTGGAAGTAATGAAACATAATTTCCAGGAACATTACTTAAATCAACTCCTGCCTCAGCCGTAGGTTGAAGTGCGTGTTTTAATCCATATCTTTTTAAAATAAATGCCTTATGTTTATATGCCTCTTTTGGCATTTGTCTTAGATTTTTAATTGTACGTTGACTATATCCAAATAAAGGACCAAGTATGTATCCCCATAGATATCTACACCAAATTTCTGTAATTAAAATGCTGATAATATTACTGTCGTACTTACTTTCATCAACAAGATTTCCTTCTATTGTTGAAATAGGTGTTTCGCTAATAAAAATAAAATCCCCATTTTGGCAGTTATTTATTATGCTGTCAATTAATCTGGAATAACCTTCATTTGCTTTAAAATAATTACTTTCAATGGGCTTACAGTAATATGTCATATTTATCAAAAAAATAGTTTTTATAAGGAGTTATACTTTTCCTAAAGTATCTCCTCTTAATCCTCTTCTTAAAGTTTCTAGAGAAATGATTTCTTCAGGACTAACATTTCCAATGTTAACATCATTTCCAATACTTAAAATTAATTCGATTTGTTGGTTTTTATTAGGTGCTTCCCACATAATTTTACTTTGATCAATATTCGCAGAGATTTTATTTAAGTCATCACTTTTAACATTACCTTTTTCATCGTATATACCAATATTTTTACCACTTTCCCTTCCTTCAATGATAACCATATCAGAACCTGAATTAATATCTTTTTCAATCAGTTCAATTCTTTTATCGATTGAATATTCATGATCTTTTTCAGGATTTTTCTTTCCAATTTCACTTAATGTATAATAACCTAAATTTTTAGCCTCTTTAATAAGCTCATCTCTGTCTTCTTCAGGGATGACTGTGGAACCATCTGAAATTTCTATAGCAGTAAAACCTAATCTATCGATTTCCTCAAAATATTCATCAATTTTATTTTGTTTATTGGCTAATTCAAACAATGTTCCGCCAGTATATGATTTTATGTCATAAGAAGCATATATTTCGTTTTTTTCTTTTACTATCTGATCATTGCACAATATTGAAGTACCCCAGCCATATTTGATAAAGTTAAAATAATCTCCATTAACTTTTAACATATCTGCTACATGTGTTACTCCAAGTCCTTTGTCTATTACCATTGTCTTAGCGTCTAAAGTATCAAATTTATCTAAAAATTCAAATGCTCTCATATTTATCGTCCCTATTTTTTTTTAACGGTATAGTTATAGTATGGTTTTTAATTCTTAAATATTTAAATTAATTATAAGAAATAGTGTATATCATTTAATTATATTAATATATTACATGTAAATTATATTATTGAAACATTTCTAAAAAAAAGCAAGTTTATATATTTTGTACTACATAGAAATATAATAATATAAAGTTAATTATTTTATAAATAAAATAATGTTCTAAAGATTAAAAAAATTATTAATCATATAAGCTATTATTGATTGATATGTTGCTTATTAGTAAAACTACTAATTAACAATGAATATTTAAAAGAATAATTACTCAATAATAACTTATTGTTAATTAAGTTTGATATAAACTGATAATGAACATATTGATTAATTTAATAATAATTAAATTATAAAAACTGTTATTAACTATAGTGAGGGTGTTAAGTGAAATCTCTAATAAACGATAGCTTAAAAGATTCAAAAGCTAATGAGCCAGAAGTACCAGATCTTTCTAGTGCTAGTTTAGATGATATAAACAGTGAATTAGTGGATCTTATAAACCAAAGTAGAACAAAAATTTTCGTAATAGGTGCTGGTGGAGCAGGAAACAATACAATTTCAAGATTAGGTGAAATCGGAATTGAAGGTGCAGAAACAATATCCATCAACACAGATGCACAAGATTTATTCTTCTGTAAATCCAACGATAAAATTTTAATCGGAAAAGAAACTTGTAAAGGATTAGGTGCTGGTGGAGTTCCAGAAGTTGGAGAAGCTAGTGCTGAAGAAAGTGAAGAACAAATTAAAAGAAAAATTGAAGGAGCAGATATGGTATTTGTTACTTGCGGACTTGGTGGAGGAACCGGTACTGGTTCTGCACCAGTTGTAAGTAGAATTGCACAAAAAGCAGGAGCATTAACAATTGCTGTTGTAACAATGCCGTTTAGTGCAGAAGGAATCAAAAGAAGAGAAAATGCTGAAAGAGGTCTTGAAAAATTACAAGAAGCAGCAGATACAGTTCTAGTAATACCTAATGATAAATTATTGGAAGTTGCACCAAGTTTACCAATTAACAAAGCATTCATGGTTTCTGATGAATTACTTGGAAGAGCTGTAAAAGGTATAACCGAATTAATTACAAAACCAGGATTAATTAGTTTAGACTTTGCAGATATTAAGAGTGTAATGGAAAACAGTGGAATGGCAATGATTGGTATGGGTGAATCTGATACTGGTGACCGTGCAATTGAATCCGTAAATGAAGCATTAAACAGCCCATTATTAGATTTAGATATATCTACAGCAAAAAGTGCACTTGTTAACATATCAGGTAGCAGTGACTTAACATTAAATGAAGCTGAAAAAATTGTACAAATTGTTGCAGATGAACTTGACCCAGATGCAAACATTATTTGGGGTACACAAATCCAAGATGATCTTGCAAGTACCGTCAGAACAACCATTGTTGTTGCTGGTGTAACTTCACCAAACATGCTTGGATCTGATGATTCATATAAATCAGAACGTAGAGGTGGGGAAGAATCAACCGGAGCTTCTCCAGAAACTGATTTAGAAGGATTTATAGATGATGTATTCTAAGTGTATCAACATTTAGAATTTCACTAATTTTCTTTTTTTCAAGTACCTTTTTTTTAAATAATTTTAAAACTAATTTTAATTTTTATATATCTAAAAACCAAAGCTTTATTAATACTAAAATAAATATATATATTTGATCCCTATCTTAGGTTTTAAATTTTCTCATTTTGAATTTTTAATGCAGGTAGTAATATGAATATAAATAAAGAATCAATCTATGGTTTTTTAAAACAATGTGAAAGAGTTTTAAGAGTCGCAAAAAAACCTGATACTGAAGAATATAAAACTGTAGCTAAAGTTACAGGTATTGGTATTATCATTATCGGTGTAATTGGATTCATAATTGCTTTATTATCACAAGTGTTATTTTACTCTTAGATCTAAAGTTTTTAAACCATTAAGAATCAATATAAACAAGAAAAAATATTATTAATTAATATTAGTAAAATAAGATAAAAAATCTTAAATCAATTAGAAAGTGAAAATATGTTTTATGCAATGAGAGCAGCTATGGGACAAGAGAAAAATGTAGCTAGTTTATTAGCACAAAGTGTCAAGCATGAAGATCTTGGAATAAAAGCTATTTTATCTCCTGAGGAAATGCAAGGTTACATTTTTGTCGAATCCGAACAAGCATTAGATATGAGGCATCCTGCACTCAAAGTTCCTAATTTGAGGGGTTTAGTCGAAGGTGACATGGCTTTTGAAGAACTTAAAAAATTCTTGAATCCTGAACCTGCAATGTCCAACATTGCTAAAGGTAGTATTGTTGTATTAACAAGTGGACCATTCAAGGATGAAAAAGCTAAAGTAGTCAGAATTGATGAAACAAAAGAGGATGTTGTTCTTGAATTAATAGAAGCAGCAGTTCCTATCCCTGTTACCGTGAAGGGTGACCAAATCAGATTAATACAAAAGGAGGCTGAATAGTGGCTAGTCAAACTATTGAAATCCTAGTGGAAGGTGGAAAAGCCACACCGGGACCACCATTAGGTCCAGCTATAGGTCCATTAGGTATTAATATGATGCAAGTTGTTGAAGAAATCAACAAAAAAACTGCTGATTTCAGCGGAATGAAAGTACCAGTAAAAATCACAGCAGATATGGATACAAAAGACTTTGAAATATCTGTAGGTACTCCACCAACTACTGCATTAGTTCTTGAAGAACTCGGTATTGGTAGTGGTTCACATGAACCAGGTACAGAAGTTGCAGCTGATTTCACAGTTGAACAAGCATTTAAAGTTGCAAGAATGAAATTCGATGACTTACTTGCAAATGATTACAAACATGCAACCAAAGAAGTAATCGGTACATGTGTAAGTATGGGAATCAATGTCGAAGGTAAAGATGGCCGTGACACCCAAAAAGACATCGATAATGGTGATTATGACGCAGTATTTGATAATTACTAATCATAATCTATTCTGTAACGTATTAATTATTTAATGATATTAATCAATTACGATTAGGCTTTAAATATAAAAATTTTATACAATGTACAATTTACATTAATTATTACACGTTGAACTATGATTATTTAATCTAGTTCTTTGGAGGAAATTGAATGACACAAGTTATTGAAGAAGCAGTGAAGAAGGTTTTAGAAGAATCAAAACCGAGAAACTTCACACAGTCTATTGATGTGGTCATAACCATCAACGATTTAGACGTAAACAAACCAGAAAACCGTTTAGATGAAGAAGTGCTTCTCCCTAATGGACGTGGAAAAGATGTTAAAATTGCATTTATTGCTGAAGGTGAATTAGCATACCAAGCTGAAAAAGCTGGTGCAGATTTAGTAATTGACAAAGAACAATTAGAAGCTTATGGAAAAAACAGAGCAGAAGCTAAAAAAATAGCAAATTCTTATGATTTCTTTGTTGCTCAATCTGACTTAATGCCAACAGTAGGTAGATTCTTAGGACCTGTTTTAGGACCAAGGAAAAAAATGCCTAAACCAATTCCAGCAAGTGCAAATCCAGAAGTAATATTAGGAAGATTAAGAAGCACAGTTAAAGTAAGAGTGAAAGACCAACCTATTATACAATCTATTGTAGGATCCGAAGATATGACTGAAGCACAAATTGCTGAAAACGTGGATGCTGTATTAGATGTTCTTGATAGAAACCTTGAAAAAGGTCAAAAACAAATCAAGGCTTTGTATATTAAAACAACAATGGGACCTGTAACGAGGGTGATCTAGATGCCACATGTTGCAGATTGGAAAAAAGAAAAAGTAGCTGAACTTGAAGAGTTAACCAATAATAATGAAATCATAGGTATTGTAAACTTAGCTGATATCCCAGCACCACAATTACAAACCATGAGAAGAACTTTAGGTGACAAAGCAATACTCAAAATGTCACGTAAAAACTTCATTAAAATTGCTTTAGCAAACTCCAACAAAGAAGTTGAAGGTTTAGCAGACTACCTTGAAGGTCAACCAGCAATGGTCTTCACAGAAATGAATCCTTTCAAACTATTTAAAATCTTAGAAGATAGTAAAACGGAAGCTCCAGCAAAAGCTGGTGCTATTGCTCCAGCTGATATTGTAGTTCCAGCAGGAGATACATCTTTCCCACCAGGACCTATCCTTGGTGAATTACAACAAGCAGGAATTCCTGCAAAAATTGACAAAGGATCAATTGTAGTTCAAGAAGATGCAACTGTTGTAAAAGAAGGGGAACCAGTTCCTAAAAACGTTGCAGATATTTTAACCAAACTTGAAATCTACCCAATGGAAGTGGGAATGGACTTACTAGCAGTTTGTGAAGGAGATACAATATATACTGCAGATGTTCTTAAAATTGATGAAGAAGAAACTCTTCAAACAATTGCAACTGCATATCAAAATGCAATTAACTTATCAGTTAATGCAGGTATAGTAAACAGTGAATCTGCTCCTATACTCATACAGAAAGCAGCCACTGAAGCTATGAACTTAGCAATCAATGCTAATATATTAACTTCTGAAACAACTGATAAAATATTATCTAAAGCATATGCTCAAATGTTAGCAGTAGCATCATTATTAAGTTCTGATGCATTAGACGATGAATTAAGTGAAAAACTTAACTCCGTACCTGCAGCAACAGAAGCACCTGCAGATAATACAGAAGAACCTGAAGAAGAAGAAGTCGAAGAAGAAGAAGACGAAGAAGAATCTGCAGCAGCAGGACTCGGAGCTTTATTCGGATAGACTCAAGGTACTAGTAAACTAAGGAAAATTACAAATCTTAATAGCAAATTGAGATTTACTTTATAAAGATTTAAAAAGAAAAAAATCGATTGTAATTATTTACAATAAAAAATATATATTAAAATTAAAAGGTGTATTAACATGGAATACGTATACGCAGCATTATTATTAAACGCAGCAGAAAAAGAAATTAACGAAGAAAACGTAGCAGCTATCTTATCAGCAGCTGGAATCGACGCAGACGATGCAAGAGTAAAAGCTTTAATCGCATCATTAGAAGATGTAGATATTGAAGAAGCAATCGCAACAGCAGCTGTAGCAGCACCTGCAGCAGGAGCAGCAGCACCTGCAGCAGCAGAAGCAGCAGAAGAAGAACCTGAAGAAGAAGAGGAAGAAGAAGAAGCAGAAGAAGAAGCAGCAGCAGCTGGTTTAGGTGCTTTATTTGGATAAGTAACTTATCCAACCTTTCTTTTTTATCTTTTATTAAACTCCAAAAAAAGCTATTTCTAAAAATATTTTATAATGATTTTTATTTACTTCTTTTCTAACTGAATACTTTTTTATACTATTTTAAACATAAATTTAATCATAATGAATTATTAATTTATAACTTAATCATTAATTATTAATATAAACATTTTACAGTGAGTAATTTATGACTTTTGAATTAGAAGACTTAGGTTTTAAAAAGCAAGTTTGTAGTAAATGTGGACAAACCTTTTGGTCTATTAAAGAAAGATCAACTTGTGGAGATGCTCCATGTGATGAATACGAATTCATAGGTAATCCAGTTACAAACAAACAATTTGATTTAATGGGTATTCAAAAACAATTTAGGGAATTTTTCAAAAATAACAATCACACCCCTATAGATAGATACCCAGTTCTAGCAAAAAGATGGAGAAATGATGTATTTTTAGTAGGTGCATCAATTTATGACTTCCAACCATGGGTAACCAGTGGAATGGTAAGACCTCCAGCAAATCCTCTTACAATTGCACAACCATCAATTAGATTAAATGATGTTGACAATGTTGGAAGATCAGGAAGACACATGACTTGTTTTACTATGGGAGCACACCATGCATTCAACTCAGATGACAATCCGGTATACTGGAAAGACCAAACCTTAAGGTACTGTTTTGAATTCTTAGTAAGCATAGGAATAAACCCTGAAGAAATATCATACATTGAATCTTGGTGGAAAGGTGGAGGAAATGAAGGACCCTCCTATGAAATATGTGCTCATGGGGTAGAACTAGCAACATTGGTATTTATCCAATATGCAACAACAAAAGAGGGACTAAAGGAAATTCCATTAAGAATTGTAGATACAGGATATGGTTTGGAACGTATTGCATGGGTAAGTCAGGGAACACCAACTGCATATGATGCAACATTTGGGCCAGTAATAGACAAACTCACAGACCTTAGTGGAGTGGAACTGGACACAGAAATTCTATCAGAAAATGCAAGAATTGCTGGAATGATGGATTTAGAAGATATTTCAGACTTAAAACTTTTACGTAAAAAAGTAGCAGAAAAATTATCATTAGATCCTGAAGTATTAAAAGAAGCAACAGCTCCAATGGAAGCAATATATATTGTAGCAGATCATACACGATGTTTAAGCTTCATGTTAGCAGATGGAATAATACCATCAAATGTTAAAGAAGGATACCTTGCAAGATTAGTTCTAAGAAGAACAGTTAAATACATGAATGAATTAGGACTAAAAGAATCATTATCTGACATTATGAAAATACAATTGGATTTCCTTAGCCAAACATATCCGGAAATCAAAGATAATGCAGCACATATTCTAAACATTACTGATTTAGAAGAAGAAAGGTATCATACAACATTAACCAAAGGTAAAAATCTCGTTAAACGTTCCATAGACAAACTCAAAAAAGACAATATCAATTCATTCCCAACAGATATGCTTATTAACTTCTACGATTCCAATGGAATACCTCCGGAAACAGTAGAAAGCATATGTAAAGACTATGACTTTGATGCAAATATACCTGATAACTTCTACACTCAAATAGCAGCAGCACATGAAGAAGAAGATGAAGAAGAAGTAGAACCATTAGAACTTGATTATCCTCAAACATATTTAGCGTTCTACGATGATTTAACTCAAAGAGAATTCACAGCAAAAGTTTTAGGAGTTGAAGATTCAAACAAAATAATCTTGGATCAAACAATATACTATCCTGAAGGTGGAGGTCAACCATCAGATGAAGGTACATTAACAAGAGCTGATGGAACTATACTCAACATTGAATATGCTGAAAAAGTTGATGGGGTAGTCTTACACCACGTAGCTAAAGAAGATATTGAAAAACTTGGTGGAATTGTTGGTGAAGAAGTTAGTGGAGCAATTGATGCTTTAAGAAGAGATTTATTAACAAGTAACCATTCAGCAACTCACTTAATCATTGCTTCAGCAAGAAAAGTATTGGGAAAACACATTTGGCAAGCCGGTTCACAAAACGGAATAGAAAAAACAAGAATCGACCTTTCACACTACAAACGTATCACAGTCGATGACCTTAAGGAAATTGAAAAACTAGCAAATGAATACGTAAAACAAAACCTCCCAGTAAACATACAATGGTATGACAGAACAGATGCAGAAGTAAAATATGGATTCAAATTATACCAGGGGGGTATAGTGCCTGGTAAAGATATAAGAGTAGTTGAAATACCTGGAGTAGATGTGGAAGCATGTGCAGGTACACACGTACAGACTACAGGGGATGTTGGAATCATCAAAGTACTCAGAACAGAAAGAGTGCAGGATGGTGTTGAACGTATAGAATATGCAGTTGCAGATTCAGCAATCAATAAAATCCAAGAAATTGATGATATCTTAAGGGAAAGTAGTGAAGTGTTTGGAGTAGATGCAGATCAATTACCAAAAACATGTAACAGATTCTTTAATGAATGGAAAGAACAGCAGAAAACAATTAAAGCACTTGAAAAACAGTTAGCTGAAGCAAAAATAGCCTCATTACAAGATAATGTTGAAGAAGTAAACGGTTACAGATTATTAACACAGATATTGGATGCTGATGCCGGACAATTAAGGGGTATTGCAACAAACTTGGTTGAAAAAGATCAGGTAGCTGATATGGCTATAGTAATTAACAGTGATGGTAATATTGTAGCATGTGCAAATGATGCTGTTGTTGGTCAAGGTCTTAAAATGGGGGATGCTATAAAAACCATTGGAGAATTCCTTGGTGGTCGTGGTGGAGGAAAACCAAACCTCGCACAAGGTGCTGGAATGACTCAACTGGATAAACAAGATGAAGCATTCCAAGCAATTAAGGATATGATTAATGATTGGTAAATAATTTTACTAATTATTCTTTTTTTATTATTTTTAATTATATAACAAGTTTTTTATCAGATTTTTATAAGTTGGATTGTAGCTTAATGTATTTTTGTTACCAACTATAATAAGTTTTCTTTTTGCTCTGGTTATAGCGACATTTAATCTCCTTAAATCATTTAAAAATCCTATTTCTCCATTATTGTTGCTTCTAACAGTAGAAATTATAATTATTTCCTTTTCTCTTCCTTGAAAACCGTCAACACTTTTAACTTCAATGGATGTTTTTTCTGATATTAATTTAACCTGATCTGCATAAGGACTGATAATTCCTATTTGGTTTTCTTTAACACCTTTTTTAATATAATCTTCTGCAAGTTCCAGACATATTCCTGCTTCAAGTTTATTGACAAATGATTTGGAATCATTTAGATGTTCCTCAGCGTTATTATCCATCATAGAGGTATCAATAAAATTCATGACCTTATCGTCATCATCTATGATATCGTTTAATGTGATGTTTTTTATTGCTTCATCACTTTCGAGCATATTTCCATAAAACGCAGCATTGGGGAATTGCATTAGTTTTTCATTCATACGATACTGAACATTAAGTAGTTGAGATTTATGTGGATACTTTTCTATCAATGATTCAAATAATGTTTCTTCCAATTCATAAGCCTTATCACTAAGTATTGTTGGAGGGAGTTGTTTATGGTCTCCGGCCAGAATAAATCTATGGGCTTTTGCAATTGGTATTAAAACACTAGGTATTGTTGTTTGGGATGCTTCATCAATTATTGCAACATCAAATTTGATGTTTGCAATACTATCTAATGCTGCAGAGGAATTTGTAGAGACGATAACATCACTTTCTTCAATTATTTCATTAATGATTTTATTTTCAAGTTTTTTAACTTTATCATAATATTCATTGATTTTGCTGTTATAATCAAGCCATCTTGCCATTGATTGTATTGTTTTTGCATCAACACCTCTGCTACTTTTATTTCGTGAAGCATATTGTTTAATCTGGTTATCTGTCATGCCTCTCCTATAGTTTTGGTTAGGTTTCGTAAAATATTTTCTTTCTTCCACATATTCGTCTATAACATTATAGTAACTTTCAAGATTTGCACCTAAGTTATGGTTTTGAACTTTATATGCAAGTGTATAAGTTATGTTTTCCTTTGAAACTCTTTGTGGATGACCTAATCTTGTTACTTTAATTTTCTTATTATTAGTAATCCTTTCAAGTAAATTATCGACAGCAGCATTACTTTCGGCTGTTGCCAATACTTTATGGTTTTGTCTGATTTCCTGAAATATCAGTTCTACAAGTGTTCTTGTTTTGCCCGTACCAAATGGACCATGAATTAGGAAGAAATCTGGTGTTGATAAACTGTCTTTTACGGCTATTTTTTGTGAATCATTTATTGATTCATCAATGTATTCCAGGTACACATTATTATTTTTTTTAGGATTTTTTAAATTTAAATGATATTCCAGTGCATTCTGACCTTTGTTTGATAGATTTTTTAAGTTATCTTCCATTCTTCTAAAAGTTATATCATTAACATATAAATCTAATCTAACTTTCTTTTTCAATGCCCAACGAGGAATTTTTGAATCGAATGCAAGTTTTATGTATTTGTTTCCTTTTTCTGTGACTGTACCTGTTAATTGACTACTAAGTGGATTTCCATTGCTAACCAGAACTACATCCCCGATATTTATTTCCGTATTTATTGCTTTGGACCTACCGTATTGTACAATTGTTTCTCCCAATTCTTTGCCTAGTTTTTTACCTTTCATACCATCGATTGCTCTGCCAACTCTTTCTCTTTCGATGGAAGACATTTTTTTTATTTCATTAATCATTAAATTAATTTCTTCTTCTCTTTCATAGTTAATTAATTCGACTAATTTTTCAACGTATTTTTTCATATTAAAACCCTATAGTAGTCATTTAATAATAATATATTAAAAAATAATATTTTGTTTAGGAAAATAAATTACTTTTCTTAAAGGTAATGGTTAGTTCACCTTTTTCATTTTCATTCCATTGAACAATATCTCCTTCCTCTAATTTATATTCTTCAACGTATTTTGTTGGTATTATTGTTCGATAATTTTGGTCAAGCCTTGTTTCTATTTTCATATGGCATCACTTCTTTGTACTATTTTATTCTTTCTATTTTTTATTTTAAATGGATTATGAAAAATATTAAAGACCAATAATTTACATTAAAAAAAAGATTTGTGTTTGGTTTATAAAAAATTTTAAAAAAATAAGTAAATGATTATCTGTTAATTATATGCGTGTTCTGCTAAATATAATGTGTATATCATTATGAATAGTACTATGAAAACACTCATGTTGCTCGTTATTATGTCATTCATTTTAATACCCCTATTGTATAAGTAGTATACCTATACCCCTATGGGTATATTAGTATATTTTAGTATTTAAACTTTTAATATAATTGGGTTAAAAAACATTTACATTTATCAATTTTCATTGAAAAATAGAATTATGATTGATAAAAATCTAAATAATATCTTCTTAGATAATATTATTAATTTAAACTATTTTTATGATAAATAACATAATAGATTAATAATGGATTCTTTTATTAAGATATACAAATTAGAAAAGAACTTAAAATACTTATTAATCATAATAAAGAAGGGAGTTTATGGTAAAAACAGTTGAAGAGATACAATCCAAATTAGATTCTGGGGATGCAGTTGTCTTAACTGCTGATGAATTAAAAACTAAATTTCGTAATGGTGAGGAAGTTAGTGTAGATGATGTTGATGTAGTAACCTGTGGTACAAGTGGGGTAATGAGTGGGACGACAGCACTATTCCACATACCTGTGGCAGAACCGGGTTCATTTAACAAAGCTAAGGAAGTTTACCTTAACGGTATTCCAGCTTATCCTGGACCATGTCCTAATGAATTGTTGGGAACAGTTGATGTAATTCTTTATGGAACAAATCATAGTACAACGATTGAAAATTATGGTGGTGGATTTTTAATCAAAGATTTGATTGAAGGTAAAGAAATAGATGTTAAAGTAATTGATGTTGAAGATAACGAATTCAATACTACAGTTACACTGGAAGACTTACCAACCGCCAGGCTAATTGGAACGCGAAATGCATTCATGAATTACAGTTCATTTACAAATCCTGACAAAGTTTCTGTTAAATCAATTTTTAATGCTGCTCCAATGGAAGGACCTTACAATTCGTTCACTTTCAGTGGATGTGGCGAAATCAATCCATTACAAAACGATCCCGAACAAAAAATTATCACAAAAGGAACAAAAGTATTGTTGAATGGAGCAGAAGGAGTCGTAATAGATAATGGAACCAGAAGTACACCTGAAAAGCCTAACCTAATGCTGACTGCAGATATGAAGGATATGAAATCATATTACTGTGGTGGTTTCAAGACAGGTATGGGTCCGGAAATATTTAATTCTGTGGCTATACCAATCCCTGTATTGAATGAAAATATTTTGGAAAATCTTAAAGTTTTAAACAAAGATATATCATTACCTGTTTGTGATATTCATGGAAGACATTTATCAATTGCTACTGTGGATTACACTGTTTGGGAAGATGTAGATTACAGACCAACTACAGAACCAGACATGTGTTTCAACTGTATTCCTTGTTTACCTGCACTTTATTGTCCAACAAATGCATACGATAAAGATACAAAAACAGTTAATTCGGAGTTATGTTTTGGATGTGGTTATTGTTCTATGGTTTGTCCTAGAGGAATTCCAAGTATTAATATGGGAAGTATTTCCATAGAAGCTGATGGTAAAACTAGAAAAATAGATGTAACTTGTCGTCAATCAGATAAAAAACGAGCTTTGGATATTTCTGAAGAACTAAAAACAAAGATTTTAGACGGTTCATTTAAATTATAACCCTTTTTCTATTATTTTTTCTATTTTCAAAATTTATTAATAAATCAAAATTCATAGGTATATATGTATGATAAGAGCAGTATTTTTTGATATGGATGACACTTTATATGATACTTCGGGATTTGCTGCGATTGCTCGTAGGGCAGCAGTAAAATCTATGGTACATAATGGACTTAAATGTAGTGAAGATGAGGGTTATAGAAGATTAATGGAAATAGTTAAAGAAAAAGGTTCTAATTATGATAAACATTTTAACATTTTGGTTGAAAGAATTAACGGTAATCCTGATCCATTAATTGTTGTAAATGGAATAATTACATATCATAATACAAAATTTGCTATGTTAAAATTAGAACCTGAAACATTTTCAATTTTACTTTATTTAAAAAGTCAGGGATATAAAGTAGGTTTAATTACAAATGGAAAAGAGTTAAAACAATGGGAAAAACTCGTTCGTTTGGGAATGTATCCTTTCTTTGATGATGTGGTAACAAGTGAATCAGTAGGAATTGAAAAACCAAACCCTGAAATATTCAACATAGCCATGGAAAGACTTGGTGTAACCTCAGGTACTTCTCTAATGGTGGGAAACAATTTTGATGCCGATATTTTAGGGGCATGTAATGCAGGAATGCAAAGTATGTTAATAAATTCTAGATTGACTCAAGAACAAAAAGAAACTCTTGATGAAATGGGTTGTTTATATAATGTAAGAGAAATAAACAACTTACTTGATTTAATGAAAATATTATAATAACAAATTGTATATCATATCCTATTCATAAATAATACTATCTTAAAAAAAGGGAAAAATTTTAATAACGGAGATTAAATTATGGAATTTTTATTATTATATTCTGAAATTATTCCAACAATTCTTGCTATAGCAGGAATATATTTCATTCTAACTGGTGGATTGGATGAAAATAAAACACAATTAATAGTTGGTGTAGGGTTATTTGCCTTTGCGGTAGCAATTCCATTTATTTTGTTATCTATACTCATTTAATTCTTTTTCTATTTTTTCTTTGCTGCTTTTTAATGGACCTTTATTTTCCAATTTGTCTTTGGCAGCAATTGATGCAAATAATCCTGATTCATATATGTTGTTTGATTCTTCTAATTTGGCAATGTATGCTGCGATATAAGTATCCCCTAATCCTGTTGCATCTACTGCGTGGGCTGTTTTTATTGCAGGAATATTATAAATATTATTCTTTGTGTATATTGTTGATCCTTGTTCTGCTTTAGTAATTATTATTTGTTCTAATGTATATTTTTTTAATAATTTTAAAATTAATTCATTATTGATATTCTTTAAATTAAATGCTTTTTTTGCTTCATTTTCATCTAAACAGATAATGTCTACATTTTTTAAATATTTGTTTTTTTCATCCCAACTTCTTTCAATAACATTATTATTGTCATCTGTTTTTCTTAAGAACCCCTGTGGAATCAATACATTTCTAATATCGTTTTCTTTAAAATAAGTTATGGTTTCAACAGGTATGTCATAGGGGGATAATGGGGATAAAAGTACAGTATTGAAATCATTTAAGTTAACTGTTATGTCTTTTGGTAAAATGGGATTTTTTGGTAAAATGGCTTTTTGTTTTCTATGAAATTTTTCATCATAGATGTTGGTATATTCCATTGTTTTGTCAGTAAACACATAATTAATATCTGCATCAATATCTTCTAAGAATTTAGTGTCCTCATTAGCAATTGAAATAATGGATGAAACCTTACATTTTAATTGGGTTAATGTTAATGTTTGGTAGAATACTGCTCCACCTATTTGAAAATATTCTTCTTCTGGTGTAATAATATAATCCTTTGTAACGGGACCTATAGCAAGTAGTCTTTTATTCATATTTTCACCATTTATATTCTTCAAGCATTAACCCATTATGGAGTATTGTTCCTATTAAGAAATTATTTATGCCTTCTGATTTGTATTGTCTAATACTTTCGTTTGTTAATCCGCCAGCAATAATATGTTGGGTGTAAGGGGTCTTTGATATAATGTCTTTAATAAGTATATTGTCATTTCCTTCTTTTGTTCCTACTTGTGAAATGTTTAGTAATATTGTATAGTCTGGTTTAACTTCATTAATTAATGAAATTATGTCTTCCATTTTAATATTAGAATTATTAGTTAGAAGCTCATTATTTTTAATATCAATGCTTATAATTAAATTTTCATGGGGCGTTTCTTTGAATATATTAATGGTGTCTTCTATACTTTCCATTGTTTCAGTAGCTAATATAGAGTATCTACAAATTTTTTTATTAAATTTAATATCATCAATTGAATTTGCACCATTATCTAATATTACGGGGAGAATTTTATTTATCTTTAAGATTAGCTCAGAATTGTCTCCTTTATTTTCTATCTTGTCTAAATCAGCGATATAAACACATTTTGCACCAGATTTTTTAAGATTTGTTGTAATATCAATAGGATTTTCTCCATAAATACTGCTTAATTTTGTATAAGTATCTCTTTTTCCAGATTTTCCACTTACACATTCATTATTTTTTACATCAAATACTGGGATAATCATTTTAATCTAAATTCTTATTTCTTTTGTTAATGTATTCATCAATGGCATCTAAACTTAAATCTATAGCATTTTGTGCTAAATCTTCAGGTAATTCTGCATCACTATCCAAATCAATGTTGATGTCAATGTCAAAATTATCTTCACCACGTTCTAAATTGATTGTTATATTTATATCTTCAAAATCTTTTTTGTTGACATGTTTTAAAATATATTTTTCACTAGTAGAATATGCTAATTCAATAATGTCTTCAACTTCTTTATCTGTTAATGGAATCAAGTTAAAATCTCCTAAAATTTATAAAATTAGTTTTGTGTAAGGTGGTTAAAAAAAGTTAACAATAGAAATTCAATCTATTGTTGGATTTGGCTCATTGCAGCTTGGAGGCTTGCTTGTAATTCTTCAAGTCTGCTGGAAATACGTTTTTCTTGTTTTTCGATAGTTTTTTGTCTGATTTCAAGCATTTCTATGTTATCTTTTAATTCACTTTCAGTTTCATCTTTTGTTGTTTTAATGAGTAATGGTCCAGCTGTTTTGTAAACTTCTTGGTCCTCACTGGTTTTTGATAATTCGTCTAAAGCTTTTTTAGCTTCGTTAATTTGTAATGAAACTGTTTGTTTTTGCATTGCAATTGATTGAGCTTGTTGTTGTACTTGTTGGAATTGGTTTAATTGTTCTTGAACATTTTGTTGAATATCCATATTATCACCTAATTTTTTTTTATAAATTATATAATTAACGTAAATAGTATTATTTTATATTATAATAATATCTCTTTTTTATCCTTATTAAATTTTTAATATTTCTGTTGATAATTTTATCCATCTGACATATGAATTTATAGAAGCACGTAATGAAACAACATCATAAGAAAATATTTTAATAGTAATTGTATTGTCATTTAACTCAATTTCAGTAGTTGATCTTTCATTACGGGCAAAAGACACTTCTGGTTTAATTGAATTGTATACTATTTCTGCATCATGTGAGTTATCTAACTCAATACTAAAGATAGTTTCAATACTATTTAATATTTTTTCTTTTGACATAATATCACTCTGAAGATTTATCACTTAATTTAAATCCTTTGATGTAAACTTTAAATTTTGTATCTTCACCTTTTTTATCAATAAAACTCGCACTAATGAATTCTTTTTCATTGTCACGGATAATAATGCAGTTTTCTTTAATTTTTTCAGCAGATTTAATTACTTCACATTCTGAAAATAATTCATCAAGATCTGATGATTTGTTGATAATAATAATGTTATCACTCAATGTATTGATTTTATTATTTTCCTGAGGTAATGAAACATTGATATAAATACTGCTTTGAGGATTTTCATCATCTTTTTCTAAATTATAAATGTTGATACTGCTTGGATTTCCTTTAGTTTCAGTAATAATAAACAGTAAACTGTTTTCATATTGTTTTGCTTGGTTAATCACCTTGGAAAAACTAGCTTTTCCTCTGTTAATGTAAACTCCATTAAAATAATGTTTTAAAAATTGAGCAAATCTTCTAGTTATTTGAGATGGTTTTCTACTGGTTGATATAACAAGTTTAGAATTGATTTTGAATAACATATTAATTTCTCTTATGTAAAAATATATAAAAATAGTTAATAAAAAAGGATAAAAGGGAATGATCCCTAATAAAAATAGTAAAAAATACTTATCGTGCTTTAACTGTACGTTTTACTACAGGAACTTCTTTGAATAAAATTCTGTATCTGCATTTAGGACATTTTGATTCGGAATATTTTTTAATATCCACAGTTTGTCCACATTTAATGCATTTGTACATAATTATTCTCCTCCAACGATACGTTTGATATTACGTTTTGCAACTTTTCCCATTGGTGTTGTTGGAATGTATGCTCCACCAGTAAATACGTTACCACATTTTTTACATTTCCAGATACCAGCGTGAGTTCTTTTTACTCCTGGTCTGTCACATCTAGGACAAATGTGTTTTGCGTGCATTTTGTCTTCTATATCTCTGACAGTTCTTTTAGCTTTTCTACCATATCTAGCACCAAAACGTCCAGTAGATCCTACTTTACTTTTTCTTACCATTTTTTCACCTTCCATTAAGTTAATATTGAAAATATTATTTCATCTTTCATAATCTCTGAAATGTTTTGAAGATAATAAACAATATATCGAGTTGAATTCATTAAACAAAAACCTATAAAAATGTTATATGAATTTTACTCTCTTTTGTATTCATTTACTAAAAAAGTAACAACTAACTTGTTGTACTTCAAATAATTAGCTTTAAAAATAATATTATTTCGGAATTAAACAAATAGACACCTAAAATCTATCATCCTTATAATATAACTATATAATATTTTTAAACTTTATCTAATATATACTTATTGATTAATAGTATCAAGTATTGAAAACAACTCTCTACTCATGTTAAATGCAATATTCATGGACTGCATAACTTCCTGTGCAGTAAGTATATTCAAACCACATTTTTGAATAGCGCATAGAGTTCCATCTTCTCTAAAACCGATGGATAAACTGGCATCCATCAAAGTTTCTTCAACATATAACGGATCAACAATCATTTTATCATTTATTTTAACAACAGTACATAAAACACTTCTATTTTTGATAGGTAATTTTGTTAAGTGTTCCGTGTCAATTGAAATTTCATCATTCACAAATTTAATGGCAGGGATTTTTGTTGTTAATAAGGCACTAACTGCAGCTAAACAAGCAGCATCCATTAAATTTCCATCAAAATCTAATATATTTATGTCAATGTGTAACTTCCAAACTTTACTGCCTTCAACAATACATAACTTTTCCAAATCAATTAAAGGAGCTTCTCTTATGGCTCGATCAACAACTCTTGATATTTCCACAGCGAATTTATTTGGGGGTCCATATTCAAAGTGTCTGCTGGCAATAGCGAGTAACTCTGTATTAGTAATGATAATTCCCTTATCTGGTGCATTACTAAAAGGAGTTCCAATCTGTGCTTTAACTCCGGCCAGTACTGTTGTTCCACCAACGGATACCATTGCTGAACCTTCTGCTTTTGAAATGTAATCGGTTCTAATAGTAATATCACGATATTGTATGAAATTCCTTCCATCAATTCTTTGGTCATGATTTAATAAATCAAAAATCCTTTCTTTGGATACTTCTGAGAGAATATTTACCATAATTATTCTCCTCCGTATTTTTTAAGTAATGTTTGTTGTTGTAATTGATTAATGTAATAACATCCATCATAAGCTAGTTGCATTGCTTCTTCAAATTCGGGTACGGATAAATTCCCATCCATCTGTAAAAATGTTATTTCACCTGTTCTGGGCATTATGGCTACGGGCATATCAGCTTGTCCTGTTTGATCTTCTTCTTCTGATAAATCAACAACAATGTGGTTATCCACTTTTCCAACAGCACATGCACTAATCAAATCTTTCATAGGGATTTCAGCATCTGCAAGTGCAAGACTGGCTCCAACTATGCCTAAGCATCTGGTTCCACCTTCAGCTTCTAATACTTCTATAGAAACATCAATTGAACTTCTAGGATATTTTTCCAAGAATATTGCAGGAGTAATTGCTTCAGAAATTAATTTTGAGATTTCAGTTGATCTACGATCAGGACCTGGTCTTTTTCGTTCTGTTACAGAGAAAGGAATCATATTGTATTTGCATCTTAATACTGCACCATCAGGTTTTGAATGTTTTTTTGAATATAACTCTTTAGGTCCATATACGCCTACTAATATTTTGTTATTGCCACATTCAATATATGCAGAACCGTCAGCATTATTTAACACACCAATTTCCATCTTCATATTACGTAATGAATTAAATGGTCGTCCATCTTTACGAATAAATTGTTCATTCATGTTTTTGTTCTCCTCATTATAAGTTCATTATTTTTGATTGAACGATTTTAATTAAATTATGTTTAAATGGTTGGTTTTCAATTTCTTCAATAATCTTTAATATTTTGTCAACATTTTCTTTTAAACCATTTATCCAAATTAATCCATTTTTGGCTACTATCATATCTGTACATGTGTATTCTTGAATCATGCTGGTTAAAAAGGCATTTTCTTCACTTAAAAAATGTACAGTGGGTTGTTTTACTCGGACAATAGTACCTTGATTAAATTTACCTAATCCATGTGATCTGATAGTTAACTTAACCCTATTAATTTCATCAACTTGAGCAACTCTGAGTAATAGAATATCTTTAATATTGATTATTTGATTCATATTTTGCTCATTTTTATCATATAATTCTGAAGTTGATAAATAACCTTGATATGTACTATTAATATTAATAGTCCAGGAAGAATATGATGAACTGGTTACGCGTCCAATAATTAAATCACCATATTTTGGTTTATAAGTATACTTAAATGGAATAACACTAATAGTATCACTATCTAAGAATACTATTCCAGTCATATTTGAGTATATTTTCCCATCTTCTCTAAAAGTTCCTCTACCTAATGTAAGATTACTATCTGATAATAAATGTCCTGGTAAAACGATTTCTTTGTTATCTACGAACATCATAGTTATCACTTCTTACAATATTTTTAAAGAAGTTTTGTTTCAACTTCACCATGAGTTAAACCACTTAAGTCTGTGTAAAATTTGTCCTGAAGACCTCCAGGAATTTCTACTATACCAATCCAGCTACCGTCATTTTCCCATTCTTCTTTAATTAATTTACCATATTGTGTTATTAAAGAATAAGATTTGCCTGTATAGGTTCCAGGAATTTTAACAGCAATTTGAACTTTTTCAATTCTAATTGGAATTTTTGTTAAAATAGCTTTAACTGTTGGTTCAATTTGTTCTTCAACAGTTTTCATTGGATCAATATGTACTTTAGCTTCTTCCATAGCTTTTTCAATACGTTTTGGAGGGTGTGGAAGTTTTGTCTGTGGATTAATAGCTTCTTGTGAAATTTTGTTAATTATTTGTTTGGTTTTTTCTTCTTGCATTTTTCTTCTTTGGTTTGCAGTAATCTGTATATTTCCTTTTTTAATTATTATGTCTGCAACTTCCAAAGGATCAGTTGTTTCAAATGCTTTTTGCATATTTTCTTCAGAAGCTTTATCTGCTTTATGGGCATCTTTAAATATTTCTTCAACAGCTAAAACTTTTTCAATTTCTATGTCTTCTCCACGTTTATAGTCTGCAGCTAATTCAGCATCTACTAATATTTCAAATCTTTCACCATAACTTTCTAATCGTGCTATAACTGCATCATCAACATTTACCATTCTATTCACCTATTGTAAATAATAATTCTTAAATTTTTAATTTATTTCTTTTAATCATTTAATAATTTATAAATTATCACAAATAATTATTTTGATGATTTTAAAAATGGCAAATATTTTTGGAAAAAAAACTTATAAAAATAGTTATTCAAAGATGGTTAAAAAAAGAATGATGAAGTTTATTCTTCATCTTCTGATTCATTTTCTTGATTTTCTGAAGATTCAGAAGTTTCTTCTTCTTCTTCTTTAGCTAATTTTTCTGCTTCTTTTTTAGCTTTTAATTCTGCTTTTCTAACTTCTTTTTCTTCAGCTTCTTTTTTAGCTTGTTCTTCAGCTTCTTTCTTTTCCTGTTCTTTACGTTCAAGAACTTTATTTAAATAAACATCAATCTCTTCTGAATCTAATTTCCTGTATTGGGCAGTTTCTTTATCAACAACGGATATTTCAACACTATCATCTGCTACTTTACCGTCAGTTGCTTTGTAAATACCTTCAATAGCTAAATCAATAGCTTCATCAAGAGATAATTCATCATTATATTTTTCTTCAAAAAATTCTAATGCTTTTTCTCTTCCAAATCCTATTGCTGTTGCTTTGTATTCTACTAAAGCACCACTTGGGTCTGTTTCATATACTCTACATTCGTTATCAGATACTCCTCCGATAATTAATGAAATACCGAATGGTCTTATTCCACCACTTTGGGTGTACATCTGTTCTAAGTCACCAATGTATTTTGCAAGACCGGTTACTGATATAGGTTCATGGTATTGTAATTTGTTTACTTGTGCTTGTCTTCTTGCAATATCCACTAATCTTCTAGCATCTGCTACTAATCCGCTGGATGCAGTACCTATGTGTTCATCTATTTTGAAAATTTTTTCTATTGATGTTGGTACTACTAATTTACTTTTTACTTTTTTATCAACTGCAAAGATAACACCATCTTTAGACACGATACCTACTGATGTTGTACCTCTTTTTACTGCTTCTCTTGCATATTCAATCTGGAATAAACGTCCATCTGGACTAAATACGGTTAGTGCTCTATCATATCCTTGACTTGAAAATTGTTGCATTGTTTTACCTCGCTAAATTTTTTCTTTAAATAATTATAGTAATTTATTTTTTTTTTTTTATTTTTCATTTTTTTATTATAATAATTATTATTACTTTATGTTATTAATATATTTTTTTCATTTTTAATATAATTTTATTTTTAAAAATTGTGTTTAAAGATAGATTTGAAAAAAATAAGATGGTGTGGAAGTTAAGAAATTATTCAATAAATTTTTGTGCATAGTCTATTACATTATCCACAAATTTATTGCTACTTCCTAGGTATGTATGTGGATCTAATGTTTCATCAATTTCTTCTAAACTCATGTATTTAAGAATTTCTTCTTGTTTGGAAACCATTTCACGTAAACCTGTATTTTCAGCATAAGCATCCATGGCACAACGTCTTACAAGTGCATAAGCACTTTGTCTTCCCATTCCTTTTTGTGTAAGTTTGGACATGAATCTTTCAGCCATGACTAATCCGTTACTTGCATTTAAATTACGTTCAATGTTTTCTTCATAGAAATCAAGTTTAGAGAATAATTTGATTGATAAGTTAAGAATGTAATCTGTTAAGATAGCAGATTCTGGTAAAATAATTCTTTCACAAGAAGAATTGGTTAAGTCACGTTCATGCCAAAGTGGGTTGTTTTGTAATGCAGCGTTAACATATGATTTAACAACTCTTGCAACACCACAAATTCTTTCTCCAGTAATAGGATTTCTTTTATGTGGCATAGTACTACTTCCCATTTGTTTTTCAGGGTCGAATTTTTCTCCAACTTCTGAAAGTTCTGTTCTTTGTAAGTTACGAACTTCTAATGCCATTTTTTCAAGTGTGCTGCATAAGTTTGCAAGTGTCATCACGTATTCTGCATGATTATCTCTTTGTACAACTTGGTTTGAAATATGTACTGGGTTTAATCCTAATATTTCAGATACTCTCATGTGAATATCGTAACCTGTTTCACCTAAAGCTGCAGTAGTACCAACTGCACCTGTCATCATTCCAACACAAACATGTTCTTTTGTTAGGTCAAGTCTTTCAAGTTGACGTGTTAATTCATCAATGTAAATTGCAAATTTCATACCATAAGTTGTAGGTAATGCGTGTTGTCCATGAGTACGGCCAATTGTAACAGTATTTTTATGTTCTTGTGCTAAATCTATTAAAATTTTAATTAATTTGATGATTTTTTCTCTAATTATTTCTATTGAATCTTTTAGTTGTAATGATTGTGAAGAGTCTATAATATCATTACTTGTTGATCCATAGTGAACATATTCTCCGGCACCATTATCACATACTTCTTCAAGTGCTTTCATTAATGCACCGATATCATGATTTGTTGCTCTTTCAATTTCGTCCACTCTTTCTTGTTTCACGTATTCGGTTGTAGCTTTTTTATTGATTTCATCTGCTGCTTCTTTAGGTATAAGTCCTATTTCACCTTCAGCTTTAGCAAGTGCAGCTTCAACTTTTAACATATTTTGTAATTATGATTCCTGTTCCCATACTGCCTTCATTTCAGGAGTACCGTAACGGAATTCTATTGGATGTA
>RHMF01000226.1_pt1 | contig 49281 bp, 44 predicted proteins | sample 5365151 | NCBI WGS metagenome assembly RHMF01 (sample SAMN10266501, study PRJNA497801) | feces metagenome | isolation source: feces | host: Bos taurus | place: China: Prairie of Fairy Mountain | collected 2017-08-14 | reverse complement strand
AAATAATGGAAATCAAGTTACATGAGATAAAGGTGCGCGATTTGGTGAAAGACTATCGCGACGATGCCGAGGAGGGAGTGACCGCTTACGGCGGCAAACTGGATATAAGACCTAAGTATCAGCGGGAATTTGTGTATACCGGCCAGCAACGCGATGCCGTGATAGACACCGTGCGCAAGGGCTTTCCGCTCAATGTGATGTACTGGGTGGTGAAGGACGACGGCAATTATGAGGTGCTTGACGGTCAGCAACGCACCATCAGCCTATGTCAGTATGTGATGGGTGATTTTTCCATCAACGAGAAGTATTTTCACACGCTCACCGATGATGAGCAAGAGCAGATATTAAGCTATCCGCTCACCATCTACTTCTGCAAGGGCACCGACAGCGAGAAATTAGCATGGTTTAAAGTCGTGAACATAGCCGGTGAGAAGCTCGAAGCGCAAGAGTTGCGCAACGCCGTCTATACCGGAGCATGGCTCAACGACGCCAAGCGTCACTTCAGTAAGAGCGGTTGCGCCGCCCATGCGCTGGCCGAGAAATACCATAACCGCAAAGTGAACCGGCAAGGCCTGCTGGAACTGGCGCTGAGTTGGATTGCCGCACGCACCGGCAAAAGTGTTGAGCAATACATGGCCGACCACCAGCAGGACACCAACGCCAACGAGCTATGGCTCTATTTCCAAAGCGTGATAGCCTGGGTGCAGACTATCTTTCCCAAGTACCGCCGCGAGATGAAGGGACAACCGTGGGGCGAACTTTATAACCGTTTCCATGACATGCCGCTCGACACCAAGCGACTCAACGAGGAAGTGGACCGGCTGATGCAGGATGACGACGTGACGAAGAAAACGGGTATCTACCCGTATGTGCTCGACCGTAAAGAGAGCCACTTGCAAATCCGTGCCTTCGACAATCGCACCATCCGCACAGTGTACGAGCAGCAGCAGGGCATATGTCCAAAATGCGGTAAACATTTCGAAATCGAGCAGATGCAGGCCGACCACATCACGCCGTGGAGCAAGGGTGGCAAGACGCTGCCGGAGAACTGCCAGATGCTGTGCGCCGACTGCAACCGCCGCAAGTCGAATATTTGACAGCCGAGGTGCAGCAGGCCGTTTTCACGCCGCAGTGTCGCCTCCCGCTGACCACACCAAAACCACATCCTTTTGACCCGCCCAAATTTTTGCGGAAAAATTTTGCGGAAAATTGCGAAATTTCGTACTACCAAAATATTTTGTACGAAAAAATCGTATTGTATGAAGGTTGTTTAACGAAAAAGCCCCACAAGAGGCAATTCTTGTGAGGCTCAAACTCCTGCTCGAGGAGGTGTTCTTTTAAATCCTTGATGCAAAGGTAGGTCGAAATTTTGACCCGCCCAAATTTTTCACGGAAAATTTTACCCGGGTAGTAAATCCGTTTGCAAAGATACAAATTTGAAAGCAATTCACAACCCCGGGATGCCTTGGGGTGTGTGCCGGCGTGTGCGGCGAGAGGGGAGGGGGCTTCGTGTGTGTGGCTGAGGTTTGCGTGTGTGCCTGAGCGGCGTGTTTTTCACGCCATTGTTGTCCCATTTTTCGCCATAAGTTGCGGGGAATGGTTATTTTGTTGTAATTTTGCCGTTGAAATGAAATCAGGCTCATGAAGATAGGTAACATCGACTTAGGCGACCGCCCCGTGATGCTCGCGCCCATGGAGGACGTGACCGACCCGTCGTTCCGGCTGATTTGCCGCGAACAGGGAGCCGACATGGTGTACACCGAGTTTGTGTCGGCCGACGCGCTGGTGCGCAGCATCGACCGCTCGGTGCGCAAAATGGCCATCGCTCCCGGCGAGCGCCCGGCCGCCATCCAGATTTACGGTCGCGACGTGGACTCGATGGTGGAGGCCGCCCGCATCGCGCAGGAGGCTCGGCCCGATGTCATCGACATCAACTTTGGCTGCCCGGTGAAGAAAATCGCCCGCAAGGGTGCCGGCGCCGGCATGCTGCGCAACGTGCCGCTGCTGCTGTCGATTACGCGTGCCGTGGTGCAGGCCGTGCAGGTGCCCGTCACCGTGAAGACCCGCCTGGGGTGGGACCACGACAGCCGCATCATCGTGGAACTGGCCGAGCAACTGCAGGACTGCGGCATCGCCGCGCTCACCATCCACGGCCGCACGCGCTCGCAAATCTACACCGGCGAGGCCGACTGGAGCTACATCGGCGCGGTGAAGAACAACCCCCGCATGACCATCCCCATCGTGGGCAACGGCGACGTGACCACCCCGCAGCGCGTGGCCGAGGTGTTTGACCGCTACGGTGTGGACGGTGTGATGGTGGGCCGTGCCGCCATAGGCGCACCGTGGCTCTTCCGCGAGATGAAGCAATACCTGCTCACCGGCGCCGTGCCCGAGATATCGATTCATGAGAAGATGCAGATAGTGCGCCGCCAAATCACCGAGAGCATCGACCGGCTGGACGAGCGTCGCGGCATTGTGCACATCCGCCGCCATCTGGCCGCCACCCCGCTCTTCAAGGGGCTTTACAACTTCCGCCCCACCCGCATCGCCATGCTGCGTGCCGAGACACTGCAGGAACTGTGCGATATCCTCGACCATGTGGAGAACGACATCCTTTCCAATCCATCGCTTTACGTATTGCCGCAATGAAAAAAGCATTCCTACTGCTGGTAACAGCCCTGCTGGCGGGCGTGCTGCCCGCCGCCGCCCGGGTGCACGAGCTGCGCACCCAGGATTTCACTCGCCTGGCCGTGGTGGACGGTATCAACGTGGAATACCGCTGCAACGCCGACTCGGCGGGCTATGTGCTCGTTGACTGCGCCGAAGACGTGTCGCGGAAAATCCTGCTGAGTTTCAACAAGAAAAACCAGCTCAGGGTGCAACTCGACCCCGACCTCATCGGCAGCCCCGGCCTGCCCACCGTGGTAGTGTATTCCAGCACGCTGCACGAGGCGATCAACAGCAGCGACAGCACGTTGCGCATCACCGGCCTGCCGAGCGGCCTGCATGAGTTCAAGGCCACGCTCAGCAACAACGGCCGCCTGCAGGTGGACGGCCTGGACGTGGATATACTGGCGCTGCGCATCCTCACCGGTGCTGGCACCATCAGTGCCAGCGGACGGTGCCAACGACTGAACATGCGCCTGCTGGGTTCGGGCAGCATCCGCGCCGGCCAGGTGCAGAGCCGTGAGGCCTACTGCCGCATCATGGGCACAGGCACCATAGAGTGCCGGGTGGACGGCGGAGAGCTCAACGTCAAGGGCAGCGGCACCGGCAAGGTGCTCTACCACGGCACCCCCGCCGCAGTGAAAGTGAAGAAACTGGGCACCATCCGCGCCATCCCCGTGCAGTAACCTCCCATGCCAGTCGCCAACCGCAATACCTCGTCAGCCCACTACCCCTGGGTGGATGTGCTGAAATTCGTGTGCTGCGTCGGCGTGGTGGCGATACATGCGCGTCCGTTTGAATACCTGCCCGCCGCCCGCGTGTGCGTGGGACACTTCTTCACCGCGTTCATCGCTGTTTTCTTTATCCTGTCGGCGCTGCTGCTGGGCACCAAGCTCAGGTTTGACGCCACCGGCAAACCCGTGCTGCTGAAGTTCTGCAAGCGGCTGGCCGTGCTCTACCTGAGTTGGACCGTGCTGCTGGCGCCCCTGTGGGTGTATACGCTCATGAGCCATTACCCCGACGACTGGCTGCGGCTGCTCCTGCCCAAAATCCTGCTCACCGGCGCCCCCTCCGGCTCGTGGTTCATCCTGTCGCTGCTTTACGGCACGGTTATCGCCTACTGCTGCAACCGCTGGCTGGGCAAATGGCCCACGCTGGTGCTGGCGGTGCTCGTCGACGTGTATTACGTGGGGCTGCATTTCCGTATCTTTGAGGATTTCCTGCACATCGGCATAGAGTATAAAATATTCAATTCGTTTTTCCTGCCCATGCGCGCACTGCTCTGGGTGGACATCGGCCTGCTGGCGGGGCAGCGGCTGGGCAAAATCCAAACCGCCGTGCGGCGGCGTCTCCCCGTCGCCGTGTCGGCAGCCCTGGCGGCGTCTTTGCTCACGGCATTCGCCCCTTCCCGTGTCGTTACGCTCCTTGCGGCCGGGGTGCTGTCGGTGGCCCTGGTGGCCCTGGCGGTGGGTTGTCCCGCGGGACGGCGCGTCAATCCGGCGGCCTGTGCCCTGCTGCGCAAGCAGTCCATCCTGATTTATTTCTTCCATTTCGCGATGGTGTTTCTGCTCAATGCCGTGTGCGAGCGCCTGCACACCTATCCTTACGGCCTCAGGGGATTTGCCATCGTGCTCGCTGCCTCCTGGGTTTTCTCCTATGCCGTGGTGAAACTGTCGCCCGAAATCAAACCGCTGCGCCTGCTCTACTGACCCGCCGACGGGGCGCAACGCCCGAAGTGAAAAAAATGTTTGGTATATCACCGAAATTGATTATCTTTGTAGATTCAAACCACAGCAACCCGAAACAGCAGTCAAACGTATGCCAAGCCAGAACATAGGTCAACACACCGCCACCGTGCAAGAGCAACGCCAGCGCCATGCCTCCGAACTGATACGCCGCGAGGCCGAGGCACTGGCCATGAGCACCGCCGAGTTGGAAGAGGCCATCGAAAACGAGAAGATGGAGAACCCGGCCCTGGAGGAAAAGGTCACCGACCAGGACACCCCCGCCAACGACAACGAGGCGGAGTTCAAAGAATCGGCCGAAACCCTGCAGCGCAACGATTACCCCAAAGACAGCGACGACGCCCCCGAAATCCGCACCCGCGTCAACAACCGCAGCAGCGACGACGGGCCTTACTACGAGCGCACCGTGGCGAGCGAGGAGACGCTGGCCGAACATCTCACCGAACAAATCAACAGTCAGCAACTCACCGACAAGGAGCGCCTGATAGCGCAGCGTGTGATAGGCAACATCGACAGCAACGGCTGGCTGCTGGAGACCGACGATGAAATCGCCTACCAGGTGACCGCTCGCGATTTCACCGACACCCTGCCCGAGGAGGTGGAGCCCATAGTGCGCCTCATCCAGAAACTCGACCCGCCCGGCGTGGGCTGCCACAACCTGCGCGAGTGCCTGCTGCTGCAGCTGCGCCGCAAACCCGCCACGCCGCGCCAGCGGCTGGCCGTCACCATCATCGACCGCTACTTTGACGATTTCAGCAAAAAGCACTACGACCACCTGTGCACGGCCCTGGGCATCACCCGCGAAGAACTGCACGCGGTGGTGTCGCGCGAAATCCTCACGCTACACCCTAAGCCCGGCAGCGGCTTCTCGGTGAGCGGGAGCGACCTGGGTATCAGCATCACCCCCGACTTCACGGTGGAGACCGACGGCGAGCAAATCACCCTCACGCTCAACAACAAGCTGCCGCAGTTGCAAATTTCCGAAACCTACACCCGCCTCAACGCCGAGTATGAAGCCGCCGGGCGCCTCACGCCGCGCGACAAGAGCATGGCCGCCGAAATCAAGAACAAGGTGCGGCGAGCCGACGACTACATCGCCGTGCTGCGCATGCGGCAGGAGACACTCTTTGCCACCATGCGCGCCATCGTGGACAGCCAGCGCGATTATTTCATCAACGGCGACGAGAGCATGCTCAAACCGCTCACCCAGGAAGACATCGCCCGGAAGATAAACCGCGACATCTCGGTGGTGTCGCGCGCCATCACCAACAAATACGTGGACTTGCCCTGGGGGGTGAAGTCGCTCAAGTCGTTCTTCTCCGAGGGTATCAAACGCCACGGCACCGACGAGGAAGCCTCGGCCCGCGAAGTGGAGGCCGCCCTGAGGGAAATCGTGGACGCCGAGGACAAGCAGCACCCACTCAGCGACGACAAGCTGTGTAAGGCGCTCAACGAGCGCGGCTATGCCATCGCCCGGCGCACGGTAGCCAAGTACCGCTATAAACTCGGCATCCCCAAGGGAATTCACCGCCGCGGCATGACCGAGCCGACGCCAAAGACCTGAGAAAATTATCCGCCACATGAAGATATTGCACATCACATCCAAACGAATACTGACCAGCGGCGCCCGCTTTGTTTCCACGGTGCTTAATCCGCTGCTCATGCCCACCTACGGCGCACTGATCGTGCTGTGGGCATCCATCCTGTGCCTGTATCCCACCGGCACACGTTTTGCCGTGCTGCTGATTATCATGGGCCTCACCTGCATCATGCCCATGGTGGTGATAGGGGCGTTGCAGCACTTCGGGCTGATTAAGGACAAGGTGCTGGCGCAGCGGCGGGAACGCACCATCCCCTATGTGGCCGCGCTGTTGTGCTATGTGGCCGCCGCTGCCTACCTGAACCGCGTGCATGCGCCACAGTGGTTTGTCATGTTTATGATGGGCTCGGCGCTGGCGGTGCTGGCGACCCTGCTCATCAACCTGCGTTGGAAAATCAGCGCACACATGGTGGGCATCAGCGGCGTGGTGGCGCTGGTGCTGCAGTTGCACAAGCAGAGCCTCAACGCCCTGGATCTGGAACTGCTGCTGTGCTTCACCATCCTGCTGGCCGGCTGCCTGGGGACGGCTCGACTGGTGCTCAACCGGCACAACGTGCTGCAGGTGCTTGCCGGCGCCGTGGTGGGGTATGTGTGTGTGGACCTGGTTATGAGATTCTTGAGTTAATCCACCCTAAAATAACGCATCGCCATGAACAATGACTTTGACTACCAGCGACGCAGCACGGTCACCGTGCAGGTGGGCAACGTGCCCCTGGGCGGCGACCACCCGGTGAGGGTGCAGTCGATGACCAACACGTCGACCAATGACATAGAGCTCAGCGCGGCGCAGTGCCAACGCATCGCCGAAGCCGGCGCCCACTTTGTGCGGCTCACGGCGCAAGGCGTGCGCGAGGCCGAAAACATGGGCCGCATAGGCCAGCTGCTGCGCGACCGCGGCTATGACATCCCGCTGATAGCCGACATCCATTTCAATCCCAAGGCGGCCCTCACGGCCGCCGCCACCTGCCAGAAGGTGCGCATCAACCCCGGCAACTTCGTGGACCCCGCCCGCCAGTTCAAGCAGGTGGACTACACCGACGAGGAATACCGTGCCGAACTGCTGCGCATCCACGATGCCCTGGTGCCCCTGCTGCAGGTGTGCAAGGAGCACCACACCGCCCTGCGGCTGGGTGTGAACCACGGCTCGCTGAGCGACCGCATCATGAGCCGTTACGGCAACACCGCCGCCGGCATGGTGGAGAGCGTGATGGAATTTCTGCGGGTGTGTGTGGAGCAGCGTTTCGACCAGGTGGTCATCTCGATGAAAGCCAGCAACGTGGTGGTGATGGTGGAGGCCGTGCGACGCATCGCGGCGGCGATGGATGCCGAGAATATGCACTTCCCGCTGCACCTGGGTGTGACCGAGGCGGGCTTCGGCGAGGACGGACGCATTAAGAGCGCCGTGGGCATCGGCACACTGCTGGCCGAGGGACTGGGCGATACCGTGAGGGTGTCGCTTAGCGAAGAACCGGAGTGTGAGGTGCCGGTGGCGCAAAAACTGGTGGACTACATAGCCCAACGCACGGCACACGACCACATAGAGGGTCACCTGAGCAAGGGCTACGACCGCCTCATGCCGCAGCGGCGCCACAGCATCCCCGTGGCCGGCCGCATAGGCGGCGATAAGCCCCCTGTGGTGGTGGCCAGTTGCCGCCCGCAGGATTTGCAGGGCGACCTGCATCCCGATTATTACTACAGCCCCGACGGCGATATAGACGGCGACCATGAGTTCATCGTTCCGCTCGAGCGCTGGGACAATTCGCGCCATTCCCACCCGTTTATCACGTTGGGTGAGTGGAACCGCTGCCCCGAGACACCCCTGCGTTTCCTGCAGGTGCCCGCCAGCGTGCCGCCCAGCCGGCTGGAGTTTCTGCGCGGCCGCACCGATGTGGTGCTGGTGGTTACCCCGGCCAGCGTCAATGTGCCCGGCAGCGAGATGGCCCTGCTGCATGGCCTCATCGACGCGGGCATCACCTGCCCCGTGGTGGTGCGCAATTTATATGATGACAACGACCGCGAGCAACTGCAGATGAAGGCAGGAGCCGACCTGGGCGCCCTGCTGCTGGCGGGCTTTGACGACGGCATTTGGCTGGAAGCGCCCAACGTCAGAAACGCCGACCTCATCGTGGGCTATTCCTTTGCCATCCTGCAGGCGGCGCGCCAGCGCATCACCCACACCGAGTTCATTTCCTGCCCGGGCTGCGGGCGCACCATGTTTGACCTGCAGTCTACCGTGCGGCGTGTGCAGGAAGCCACCGCCCACCTCACCCACCTCAAGATAGGTGTGATGGGCTGCGTGGTCAACGGCCCCGGCGAGATGGCCGACGCCGACTATGGCTATGTGGGTGCCGCACCGCAGCGCATTAGTTTGTATAAGGGGAAACAATGCGTGGAGAAAAACCTGCCCCAGGACGAGGCCATCGAGCATCTGATAGCCCTCATCCGTGCCAACGGCGACTGGAGCGACCCCGACTAAACCCCGTAACCGACCAATGGAAAACATCAGTGCTTTTTTCAAAACCGTGAGTGACTGCCTGTGGGGATGGCCCATGATTATCCTGCTGCTGGGCACCCACATCTTTCTCACCGTCAGGCTGCGTGTGCCGCAGCGCAAACTACTCACCGCCATCCGCCTGTCGGTGACACGCGACCCCGAATCGCGCGGCAAGGGCGATGTGTCGCCCTTCGGCGCCCTGTCGACGGCGCTGGCTGCCACCATCGGCACCGGCAACATCATCGGCGTGGCCGCCGCCGTGGCCCTGGGCGGCCCTGGGGCGGTGCTGTGGTGCTGGATTACCGGCATCTTCGGCATCGCCACCAAGTACGGCGAGGGTGTGCTGGCCGTGAAATACCGCGTGCGCACCGCCGACGGACGCATGGTGGGCGGCCCGATGTACGCCCTGGAGCGCGGGCTGGGCTGGAAATGGCTCGCCGTGTTCTTTGCCGTGTTCACCGCCATCGCCTCGTTTGGCATCGGCAACACCGTGCAGGCCAACGCCATAGCCACCATCGCCCATGACAGTTACCACGTGTCGCCCTATCTGGTGGGTGCCGTGCTGTGCGTGCTCACGGGCACGGTCATCTTGGGCGGCGTCAAGAGTATTGCCCGCGTGTGCAGCGCGCTGGTGCCTTTCATGGCGCTGTTCTATATCCTGGGATGTGTCTATATCCTGGTGGTGAACGCCCCCTTCCTGTGGCCGGCGGTTAAAATCATCTGCGAAGCAGCCTTCACCCCCGAGGCCGCCGGTGGCGGCTTTGTGGGCACCACCGTCATCATGACGGCGCGCATGGGCATCGCCCGCGGCCTGTTCAGCAACGAGTCGGGTCTGGGTTCGGAACCCATCGTGGCCGCCGCGGCACAGACGCGCAATCCCGTGCGACAGGGCCTGGTGTCGGCCAGCGGCACTTTTTGGGACACGGTGGTCATCTGCCTGATGACGGGCCTGGTCATCGTGAGCAGCATCATCGCCCACCCCGATATCACCTATGCCGACGGTGCCGCGCTCACCAAGGCGGCGTTCAGCAAGATTCCCTATGTGGGCACCCCGCTGCTCAACTTCGGCCTGCTCACGTTCACCTTCAGCACCATGATAGGCTGGAGTTACTACGGCGAGCGCGCGATGGAATACCTGGGCGGCGTGAAATGGATTAAGTACTACCGCCTGGTTTACATCCTGGCGGTGTTCCTGGGCAGCATCATCAGCCTGACCGTGGTGTGGAACGTGGCCGACTGCATGAACGCCATGATGGCGATTCCCAATCTGGTGGCCCTGCTGCTGCTGAGCGGCGTGATAGCCAGCGAAACGAAGAAATACCTGTGGAGCGGCAGGCTCGACCAGCACGACGACGCCAGCAGCGCATCAACCGATAACGAAACCTCAATCTCATGAACATCAGCATCATCAACGGCCCCAACCTGAATCTGGTGGGCCAACGCGAACCCGACCTGTACGGCACCACGCCGCTGGACACCTATCTGCGCCAACTCACCGCCCGCTATCCGCAGGTGGAGTTCTCCGTGTTCCAGAGCAACCACGAGGGAGCGCTCATCGATGAGTTGCACCGCGTGGGGTTTTCGGCCACCGGCATCGTGCTCAACGCCGGTGCCTACACCCACACCTCGCTGGCGCTGGCCGACGCTGTGCGCGCCATCGCCGCGCCGGTGATTGAAGTGCATCTCACCAACGTGCAGGCCCGCGAGCCCATCAGGCGGCAGTCGCTCATCGCCCCGGCTTGCCTGGGGGTGATAGCCGGCCTGGGGCTCGACAGTTACCGCCTCGCCATTGAGGCCTTCATCCAGCGCAACCAGCCATGACCGAGCAACTTGAGCAATACATTCTGGCGCACATCGACCCCGAGCCGCCCAATCTGGCCGAACTCGACCGCGACACCCATGTGCAGATGATTTACTGGCACATGTGCGCCGGCCATCTGCAGGGGCGTCTGCTCAAGATGCTGGTGCGCATGGCGCGGCCCCGACTGGTGCTGGAACTGGGCACCTTCAGCGGTTATTCGGCGCTGTGCCTGGCCGAGGGCCTGCCCGATGACGACTGCCGCGTGCACACCGTGGAAATCAACGACGAGCAGGAAGATTTTATCGCCACCCATCTGGCCCGCTCGCCCTATGTTGCCCGCATCGTGCAACACTGGGGCGACGCACGGCAGGTGGTGCCGCGCTTGGGCCTCACCTTCGACATGGTGTACATCGATGCCAATAAGCGCCAGTATGCCGACTACTACGAACTGGCTCTGGACCACCTGCGCCCGGGTGGCTTTATCCTCGCCGACAACACGCTGTGGGCCGGCAAGGTGGTCACCGACGGCCACCACGACGCGCAGACCGAGGGCATCATCCGCTTCAACGACCTGGTGGCCGCCGACCCGCGGGTGGAAAAAGTCATCGTCCCCCTGCGCGATGGCCTCACCCTGATATACAAGAAATGAGGGCCGGAATTATTGGTGCCCCCTAAAACTTTTTTAGCGGACATCAATAAAGCAGGAACACAAAAAGGGAGACCAAGACACTTCTCCTGCGGCGGATAGTCAAAAAGATGATTCTCCTGTCGCCGCACCGATGACTGAACAGCAGCAACAAGAAGTTACTAATCAGTTTGTACAATCATTAGCTGATGCCGGTGTTCCCATAGAAATGCTTACTCCTGAGGAGATGCAACAGTTCTTAGCAGAACATGGGGCTGATCCCGATATGCAGTTTATGAGGGGGGGCTCGCAACTCACTTTTGCAAAGGGTGTCAGTCAGCCTTCCGAAAGAGGCGATCTAATGCTACTCTCTAGGGCAATAATGACCCAAGCAAATACGTTTGAGAAATTGACAGAACAACTATAGGGCAATGACGGTACCACTGTTAAAAAAATCATTCTTTTTGGCAACCATGCCTATTTGTGGAGTACGGAAAATGGATACGAATTTTTCGTAGAAAAAACTCTAACAATAAATGAAGCAAATTATGACAGAATCAACGAACTCATCGATACCTACGGAACTGATGTCGGAACAGATGATATTATACGCGATATTAAAAAACTCAGGAATGCGAAAGAAAGAAAGCGTCGCTTTGTTGAGCTTGCTAAGCAAGAAGGAAGTAGAATGTCTGATAGAGCAAATAGCGGAGTTAATGGACAACAACGATTGGAATCTTCCGACGGAACAGGAAATAATGGAGATAGTTTTTCCGATACTCAAGGCGAAATCCAGTTTATGACACTCCTGAAATGCAGGAAATATTAGACAATGCTCCAAGAAACGCTGATGGAAAATTATTGGTATATCCCGGCGGTCCAGTGTCTAATCTTGATGAAAGACAATACGCTCATGTAAGAACCAAGGCATTTAAGGAATGGTTTGGTGATTGGGAAAATGACCCAGAAAACGCTTCTAAAGTAGTAGATGAGAATGGGGAACCAAAACCTGTAATTCATCAGACCGATTCTGAATTTTCCATCTTTGATATCAATAGAGGCAGGGCTGGCGCAAGTAGAGCAGACTTTGCCACACCTTACGGAATATTCACCAAAGATACATCTGAGAAAGTGCCATTGAAAGGAAATATTCAGATGGCGTTGTTTGGCAATATGAAAAATCCTATGCGATTCAAAGATAGGACCGCCTTGGAAAACTATCTAAAAGAGAATATTCCAAGTGTTGCAGATATGATTTCTGAAGTTCAGCGATTGCGTAACAGTAAGAATGAATCTGACAAACAGAAACGTCGTGCTATTTCTAAAGACATCAAACCTCTTGTTGACAATTACTTTAAGAAGTTGGGGATAGATGGTATAATTCTCGAAGACGACTATTCTTTTAGTAAGGACGCTCATATTCAGAATACCAGAATTTTCTTTAATCCCAACCAAATAAAATCAGCTACTGATAATGTAGGTACTTATTCTAAGACTGATGATAACATTCAGTTTATGAAAGACTCTAAAGGTAAAGTCTATGGCTTTACCTATAAGGGGAAGATTTATATTGATAAGACTTAGATAAATCCTGACGTACCTATTCATGAATATACTCATCTGTGGGACATTGCCATACAGCAAGCTGATTCTGAGTTATGGAAGCGTGGTGTAGAGTTGCTTAAGGAATGTCGATGTCGCTAAGGTCAAAAAGAATCGGGCGTCACAATCCGGCATTAATGAAAAATTATGGTTACCTTTGCATCGACAATGGCTCCCATCGAGAATATAGCTTACACACAACCTCATCAACGATATGGAATCAACACGCCAACAACGAATAAACCGACTGATTCAGAAAGAATTAAGCGAGATTTTCCGCACCGAGACCGCCAAGACCCATGGCGTGATTATCAGCGTGAGCACCGTAAGGACGGCGCCCGACCTGAGTTCGGCGCGGGTTTATCTGAGTATTTTCCCCAGCGAGAAAGGCGCTGAACTGCTCACCAACATCAAGGGCAGCGAGAAGTCGATTCGCTACAATCTGTCGCAGCGCACGCGCCACCAATTGCGCCGCTGCCCCGAGTTGTTTTTCTTCATTGACGATTCGCTCGACTACATCGACCACATCGACTCGCTGCTGCATCCCACCGACGAGAAATAACCACATCTCCCTTATCCCCGTGCCATGTTTTCGGTCAAGATAGCCCTTCGCTACCTGTTTTCGAAGAAAGCCCACAACGCTGTCAACATCATCAGTGTGATTTCGATTTGTGGCGTGGTGGTGGCCACCGCCGCCATCGTGTGTGTGCTGAGTGTGTTCAACGGGTTCAGGGGGCTCATCATGAGCAAACTCGCAAGCCTTGACCCGCAGGTGGCTGTCACCGCCACGATGGGCAAGACCATAGGCGACGCCGACAGCGTGCTCGCCGTGGTGCGACAGGTGCCGGGCGTGCAGGCCGCCGTGCCGGTGGTAGAAGACCACGCGCTGGCCGTCTTTGCCAAGTACCAGATGCCCGTGAGAGTGAAAGGAGTGCCTACCGACTACAACCGACTCAACAGCATCGACAAGGTGATAGTGGAAGGCCGCTTCATGCTCGCCGACCAGGTGTCGCGCTACGCCGTGATAGGCGTGGGACCCGCGTTGCAACTGCACGTGCGGCCCGACTATCTGCTCATGATGCAAATCTACGCGCCGCAGCGGCAGGGCCGCATCAACGTGGCCAACCCCATAGGGGCATTCCGCGCCGATTCGCTCTTTGTGTCGGGTATCTTCCAGGTGCAGAACGACCAGTATGACGACGACGTGATATTCGTGCCCATCGATATGGCGCGCTCGCTGTTTGACTACACCGCCGAGGCCACGCAAATTGAACTCGCCCTCACTCCTCAGGCCGATGAAAAAGAGGTGATGCAGGCGCTCGCCGCGGCACTCGGGCCAGACTATGCCGTCAAGAACCGCCTCATGCAGCAGGCCGAGGGTTTCCGCATGGTCAACGTGGAGAAATGGATGGCCTTCCTGTTGCTGGCCTTTATCCTTATCATCGCCACCTTCAACGTCATCAGCACGCTCGCCCTGCTCATCATCGAGAAGGACGAGAGCATCAGCACCCTGCGCAATCTGGGCGCCACCCGCCAGCAGATTGCACGCGTTTTTGTGGCGCAGGCCTGGCTCATTTCGCTGGCCGGTGCCGTGGTGGGTATCGTGCTGGGACTGGCACTATGCATGGGCCAGCAACACTGGGGTTGGCTCAAACTGTCGGGCAATCCCGCTAACATGATTGTGAACGCCTATCCCGTGCAGGTGCTGGCGTCCGACCTGCTGCTGGTGCTGGCGTTGGTGCTGCTGGTGGCGTTGGTCACTTGTGTGGTCACCTGGCTCATCATCCGCCAGCGCATGCAACGGTTCTATTAAAGGATTTTTTGTGCGCCCGGCATGGGAATGTCGCGTTTTTTATTTATATTTGCGGCATTACAAACTTTAATCCGTGTGAGTTTTGAAAAAGGCATTGTATATCTTTGTCCTGGTTTGGGTTGCCGTGCTGTCAGCATGGGGCGGTGTACGCGATGACTTCAAGGCCAACCCCTGGCTGAGCGCCAACAATTACCGGGCTTATCCCGACAGCGACCTGCCGTCGCTCACTCCGCCCCCGGTAGGCTATGAACCGTTTTTTATCAACCACTACGGCCGCCACGGTAGCCGCTGGCTCATCAACGGCCGGAAATATGAATTTCCCCTTGGTCAGTTGGAGAAAGCCGACCGCGTTGGCAAACTCACGCCGCGTGGCCGCGAGGTGCTGGACATCCTGCGCCGTGTGACGGAGGCCAGCAGCGGCCGCCTGGGCGAGCTCAGCGACATCGGCCATGAGCAGCACCAGGGCATCGCCCGCCGCATGTTTGCCAACTTTCCGCAGGTGTTCAGCGGTGATGCCGAGTTGGAAGCCCGCAGCACTGTGGTGATACGCTGCATCCTGTCGATGCAGGAAGAGGTGGATATGCTCTACTCCCTCAATCCGCAGTTGCGCGTCACCACCGACGCCAGCCAGGCCGATATGTACTACATGAACTACACCGACCCTGTGGCCCGGCAGTTGCGCAAGGCGGCCCGTGACCAGGTGGCCCCCTATCGTGACAAATGGGTTGGCACCAAGCATCTGCTCAAGACCTTGTTCAACGACCAACGCTGGGCCCGCGACAGCGTGGAGGACCCCGTCACCTTTGCGATGGATCTTTTTGAAGTGGCGGGCAATATGCAGAGCCACCATGAGTTTGAGCGTGTCAATCTCTACGACCTGTTCACCACCGACGACCTGTACGGCATTTGGCGATACAGCAACGCCTGGTGGTACATCCAGTCGGGTGAAAACCCGTTCACACGGTACCGCGTGGACTATATGGAGGCCAATCTGGTGCGCAACCTGATTGAGGAAGCCGACAAATGGATTAGCCAGAGCCGTCATGGTGCCTCGCTGCGTTTCGGCCATGAGTCGGTGGTGCTGCCGCTGTGCTGCCTGATGGGCATCAACGGCGCCGACTACCACACCGACAATCTGGAAACCCTGGACCGCTATTGGCAGACCTACAAGATTTTCCCCATGGCTGCCAATGTGCAACTGGTGTACTTCAACAAACCGGACAGCGACGACGTGCTGCTGCTGGTGCTGCTCAACGAGCATGAAGCCACGCTTCCCGTGCCCACCGATGTGGCGCCGTTCTACCACTGGAATGACGTGCGTGCCTATCTGCTTGACAAACTTTCCCGCCAACCCGACATTCCATTAGGTATCCAATGAAACGATTAGCAATATCCCTTGTGGCCGCGTTTGTGGTCCTGAGCCTGGGCGCCGTGTCGCCCCGCGGCCAGGTGCTGGCCAATCTGGACCGCTCGGCCAGCAACCATTACGCCTATCCCTATCCCGCCGATGCCGCGCTGCCGGCCCTCACCGCCGTCCCGGCGGGCTACGAAGCCTTCCATATCGAGCACTACGGCCGCCACGGCAGCCGCTGGCTCACCAACGGAAAATATTACGAACGCCCGGTGAACGCCCTGCGACAGGCCCGCCACGACCGGCAACTCACCCTGCAGGGCGAGCGTCTGCTGCGTCAGATGGAGCGGGTGCTTAACGCTTCGCGCGACCGTGTGGGCGACCTGACCGATGTGGGTGCCGAGCAGCACCGTCTCATCGCCCGCCGCATGTTTGGCAACTTCCCCACGGTGTTCAGCGGCGACGCCCGTGTGGACGCCCGCAGCACGGTGGTGCTGCGCTGCATCCTGTCGATGCAGAACGAGACCATGGTGCTGCGCCAACTCAACCCGCGTCTGCGCATCACCACCGACGCCAGTTACCACGACATGCCCTACATGGGATGGGGCTATGGAGAGGACACCCTGGCAAATCACATCCGTGAGGCTCAGCGACCACTCACCGACAGCCTGTATGCCACACTGCTGCACCCCGAGCGCTTTATGCATCAAATCGTGGCCGACAGCGCCTATGCCGCTTCCATCGATGGCCGCCAACTCATGCGCGACGTGTTTGACATCGGCGGCAGCCTGCAGGGCATGCGTCAGTTTGACGATATGTCGCTCTACCACCTGTTTACCAACGATGAGATTTTCCTGCTGTGGCGGCTCAAGAACATCTATTGGTATGTCAACTGGGCCAACTCGCCCACCAACGGCAACCGCATGCCCTACATAGAGCGCGCCCTGCTGCAGAACATCATCGCCAGTGCCGACACCGCAATCGCCGCCGGCGCACGCGGCGCCAACCTGCGTTTCGGCCACGAGACCTGCCTGGGTCCGCTGGCCTGCCTGATGGAACTCGACAGCGCCAACTATAGTTGTGATGATCTGGATAACCTGCACGAGCATTGGCAGGACTACAACATCTTCCCCAAGGCCTGCAACATCCAGGTGGTGTTCTACCGCCCCGTGGGCACACAGGCCGTGGATGCCGCCGACGTGCTGGTGAAGGTGCTCTACAACGAGCATGAGGCCTTGTTGCCCGTGCCCACCGCCAGCGGCCCCTACTGCCGCTGGACCGACTTGCGCGACTACTACCGGAGCAAACTCGCCATACCCACCGACTGGTCCGCTCCCTGACCGGCATCAGAGGGCAGGCAAACAAAAAAGCGGGATTCTTGACGAGTCCCGCTTTTTGGTGGTATGACGTGGTGGTCAATAATTCTCGGCCTTGATTTGGAAGTAGGCCATGGGATGTGCGCACACGGGGCACATGTCGGGAGCTTTCTTGCCCACCACGATGTGTCCGCAGTTGCTGCATTGCCAAATCACGTCGCCATCGCGTGAGAACACCACTTCGTCCTCAATGTTTTTGAGCAGTTTGCGGTAGCGCTCCTCATGCTCTTTCTCGATGGCGGCCACACCTCTCATTACTTCGGCGATTTCGGTGAAGCCTTCTTCCTCGGCTTCCTTGGCCATGCGGTCATACATGTCGGTCCACTCAAAGTTCTCGCCGGCGGCTGCCGCGGCCAGGTTGTGGGTGGTGGGTTTGATGGCACCGCCTTCCAGATACTTGAACCACAGTTTGGCGTGCTCTTTCTCATTCTTTGCCGTTTCCTCAAAGATGGCGGCAATCTGCACGAAACCGTCCTTCTTGGCCTTGCTTGCGAAGTAGTCGTATTTGTTGCGGGCCATCGATTCACCGGCAAAGGCATCCATCAGATTCTTTTCGGTTTTTGTTCCTTTTAATTCTTTCATAATAGTAAGTGTTGGTTAATGATATGTGTTGATAGGTGGATTTATTCTCCGCGGGCCTTTTCGGGATTGAGTTCCTCCATCGCGATTCCCTCGGCCTGCATGGTGTGGCGCATGTTGTCTTCCACACCGTCAATCACGTTGACAATGAAGTCACCCAGTTTCTCGGCCTCGCAAATGATGTCCATATAGAAGATACCGGCCTCGTAACTGTATTTCTGCTGGTTGATGTTTTCCAGATTGGCCGAGCGGCACTGGTTACGGAAGTTGTTCACCTCGCGTTCCTTGTTGTAGTTGCGCATCAGGTCGTCGGCGTTCACGTTGTCCAGGTCGGCCAGCACGGTCACCATGTTGCTCATGCCCTCGCTCACCAGTTTGAGCATTTCGTCGATGTTGTTGTAGTTGTATTCCACAAAGTGGGCGCCGGCTTCATCTTTGCGCACCAGTGTCTTGGCCATGTTGTTGCAGCTGTCGGCGATGCTCTCTATCTCGCTCACGACGCCCAGCATCATTTGCACGCGCAGTTTGGCCTCGTAGCTCAGGCGTCCGTCCACCACCTTGTTCAGGTAGCGTCCGATTTCCAGTTCCATGCGGTCGCTGATGTCTTCATACTTGCCGATGCGGGTAAAGAGTTGGTTGAACTCCACGGTGCCTGTCTTGGTGTGGATAAGCGTCTTGACCATGCCCAGCATGCGGTCCACACGCTCGGCAAAGACCACGATTTCACGCTGTGCCTGCGTGATATTGAGCTCCGAAGCGCTCAGCAGACCCACGTCGGTAATGTATTTGAGTTGGAATTCCTGCTCCTGGCTCTGCTTGCCCGGTTTTATCAGGGCGTTGGCAATCTTCACGTAGAAGTTGGTGAACCGAATCATTATCAGCAGGTTGAAGATTTTATACACAGTGTGGAACATCGACATGCCGAACGACATGGAGAAGGCCAGTTTCGACACCAGGGCGGTATCCAGGCCCGAGCCGCTCTTGAGCGTGGTGTAGAGGGCGGTGGGGTCGCCGGCGTGGAACACGTCGCGCACAAGCCACACGATGAATTGTACAAACGGATAGAACAACACCAGCAGCCACACGGCGCCGAACACGTTGAAGAGCACCTGGCCAGTGGCGGCCTTCTTGGCCTCGGCGTTGCCGCCCAGCGATGCCAGCACGGGGGTGATGGTGGTGCCGATGCTGGCTCCCAGCACCGTGGCACACGCGATGTCGAACGACATCCAGCCCTTCACCGCCATCACGAGCACGATGGCAAAGGTGGCGGCACTCGACTGAATCACCATGGTGATGAGCATGCCCACCAGCGAGAACAACAGCACCGAGGCATAACCCATCGAGGTGTACTGCCCCAGCGTCTCAAACAGTTCGGGGCTTTTGCTCAGGTCGGGCACATTGTCGCTGATGGAGTAAAGTCCCATAAAGAGGAACACAAAGCCGATGAGTAACTCGCCGATGGATTTGTATTTGCTGTTTTTCATAAACAGCATCGGCACGGATACCGCCAACAGCGGCAGCAGTATCACCGTCATGTCCACCTTAAAGCCGAAAATAGCAACAATCCAGTCGGTGAACGTGGTGCCGAGTGCCGCACCGAAACTCACCGCCATGGATTGCTCCAGCGACATCAGACCGGCGTTGACAAAACTCACCACCATCGATACCGATGCCGACGAACTTTGGATAAGCGCTGTGATGGTGATACCGGTGAGTACACCCATGAAGCGGTTTTTGGTCATGACGGCAAGGATTGAACGCAAGCGGTTTCCCGCTGCCTTTTGCAGGCCTTCGCTCATTACTTTCATACCATAGAGAAACAATCCCACGGCGCCCAGCAGGGCTAAAAAGTCAAGAAAGGAATAATCCATCAGCTAATGCTATTTATTATAGAAACGATGTGCAAAGATAATCATTAATTTTGTAAATCCCGAACCCTGTCACCAACAAATTCAGATGAAATATGAAGCTCTGCGCCGGCCTCCCCCGGTGTCATTGACGCATGAGCTGCATCTTGTGGTCGCGGCTCACCTGCAGCACGCCTTCCACTTGCTTAAAATAGGGGATGGCGTCGTGGATGTCGGTGCCGTCGGGGATGCGGATGGCCATACCGGAGAATGAGCGGTAGTCGTAAACCACTGTGGCGCCACAGGCGTGGATGGCCTGCAGCAACGGCTCCTTGCCCACCTGGCCGTCGTAAAGGATGATGAGCGTGGTCATGGAGTAGATTTCGCTCTCGTGAGGCTGCTCTCGGGCGGGAATGACGGCGGGCGCGGGCTGCGGACCGGCTACGGCAGTGCTGCCGCCGCGGCATGAGCCGGTGGCTGTGGCGGCGGCCAGCAGCGACAGGGCTGCGCCAATCGTCAGAACGGTGTGCGGCATGATGGCGGCGTGGGTTGAACGGAGGTTCATCACATCAGGTCTTCTAAGGCCAGCATGATACCCCCATAGGCCACTATCATCACAATCGAGAGGATGACGGATATGACCGTGATGGCCAGTGAAACGATGGCCCATGTCTTGGCCGTGGAAGAGTTGCGCTGTGCTCCCGCGTAATCGCCACGCAAGTGGTATGACTTCACGTTGCCGCCATACACCAACGCTACAATGGCAGGGATGAGTGCGAGTATGTTGAGGCATAGCAGCACATTGACAATCAGCAGGATGATGGCCTCGGTGTTCCACGTTTTGGGCATGGGCCTGGTTGCAGGCTGCAGATATTGCGGCTGCGCGTAACCGGCTGCTTGCTGTGGCGCCGATGGGGTGAGCACCGGAGGCACAGTCGTGGTTGATGGAGGGGTGGGCGACGGCGGGAGGCCCGTTTGGGCGTGGCCGGTGTTCAGCCAGGATGCCAAATCCGGCACATCGCCGGCCCGTTTCCAGTCGCTCATGGCGGCGTTCCACACCAGCGATCCGGCGTGGAGACCGCGTGCCATCAGTTCTTGGGGGGTGTAAGGTCCGGTGGACATGCCGTTGTCGGCCAGATAATATTTCATTGGTTCAGGTTTTACAAGTTCTGCTCTACAAAATTCGGTATTTTCCTCAACCTGTGCAAGTAATCCGCCCTAAAAAAAAGGTGCCGCTCCTTGCGTGGCAGGGGGCGGCACCCGATGGGTGGGTCGATGTGCGGAAGCGTGTTTACTTCATGAATTTGCTGAAGTCGGTCTTGCGCATGTCGCCTTCGTGCATCAGTGTGCTGTGGAAGGACAAGGCCAGATCGGGGTTCATGATCACGTGCCCGTTTTTGGCCAGATGCAGATATTCATGCAGCAGCGGGCGATAAACGGGGTGAGCGGCATGCTCAATGATTTCCTTGGCGCTCTGTACGGGGTCTTTTCCGCGCAGGTCGGCGATGCCTTGGTCGGTGATGATGATGTCCACCGAGTGCGGGTTGTGGTCGGGGAAAGACACCATGGGAACGATGGTGCTGATGCAGTCGTCTTTCTTAATAGACGGGCACAGGAAGATGCTGATGTAGGCGTTGCGGGTGAAGTCGCCCGAGCCGCCCACGCCGTTCATCAGGCGCGTTCCGCTCACATGGGTGGAGTTGATGTGGCCGTAGATGTCGGCCTCGATGGCGGTGTTCATGGTAATCACACCCAGACGGCGCACCACCTCGGGGTTGTTGCTGATTTCGCTGGGACGCATCAGCACCTTGTTGTGCAACGCCTCGCCTTTCTCAAAGAATTCCTTCATGGCGCCGGCCGAGAAAGTCATCGAGCAGGTGCTTGCGAAGGTGCACTTGCCGCTCTCCAGCAGTTCGAGCACGCTGTCTTGAATCACTTCGGTGTACATTTCAAACGGAGGAATCGCATCGCTCTTGTCCAGGGCATCGAGCACAGCGTTGGCGATGTTGCCCACACCGCTTTGCAGCGGCAGGAACTCCTTGGGGATGCGGCCCTGCTTGATTTCGTTCACCAGGAAAGCGCACACGTTCTGGCCGATGGCGCGGGTCACGTCGTCAACCGGCGTGAAAGCGCCCTCCTTGCTGATGGGCAACGAGGTAGGCACCACGCCCAGCACCTTTTTGGGGTCTACATGGGCGGTGGGGGAGCCCACACGGTCGTGGGGCGTGTAGATGGGGATTTCGCGTCGGCGCGGCGGGTCGAGTGGCAAATACACGTCGTGCATGCCGCGCACGCTGTCGGGTATTTGTTCATTGACCTCCACAATCACCTTGTCGGCCATCTGCAGCCAGGTGGCAGTGTTTCCTAACGAGGTGCCCAGCACGATTTCACCGTCGTCGGTGATACTCTGCGCTTCCACGATGGCAACGTCCATCTTGCCGTAGAAACCATAGCGGAACTCCTGGGCCATTTCGCTCAGGTGGCGGTCGCTGTAGTGGATGACGTTGGCGTTGATGGCCTTGCGCATGTCGGCGTGCGACTGATAGGGCGCACGGAAGTTAAGCGCATCGGCACGGGTGAGTTCACCGTCGATATGGTCGCTGGTGGAAGCACCGCTGAACAGATTGATTTTGAACGGGCGGCCGGCCTCGTGCTCACGCTTGGCGCGTTCGGCGAGAGCCACCGGCACCACCTGCGGGCAACCCGGTGAAGTGAACCCCGACACACCCACAGTGAAGCCATTTTGAATAAACTCGGCGGCTTCTTCGGCCGAAAGAATAGGATAAATCATGACGCGATAATTATTTTGATTTGATGTCGTATCGTTTGTTGTTTCCGGTTTACATCCGTTGCAGATGAAAACGCCGCAAAATTACTGCTTTACTCTGAAAAGAGCAAACTTTTCAGCCTCCAGTTTTTCTCCCCTCGGTGGGTGGAACCGTCCAACCGGGATTACAGCGCCAAAGCGGCCGAGACCAGGCAGGCCAGGGTGAGCAGCAGCACGGGCAGATGCCGCAGCGGCAGGCGGCTGGCCGAGAACACCTGCGCCACCAGCACGGCGGTGCACAGTGCCAACGTGGGCACATAAGCGGCCAGATGGGCCGAGTCGAGGACGATGCCGACGCTCAGCAGCAGGGCGGAGAGGATGAAAAACAGGTTGTAGTCACGCAGCTGCAGGCGGTACTTCATGATGGTGAAGACGCTGGTTGCTGCCAGCACCAGCGTGAGGGCAATGACCACGGCCACGGCGATGAGCTGGGGCGTGGCGGCCTGCTGCCACACGGGGGTGAGTTCGGGCCAGCGGAACTGTGCGGGCGTGACCACGCCCAGGCCCAGCATAATCCAGAACGGCGTGACCAAGCCCACTCCCGCCGCCAGCACGCTGCGCAGATTCATGGCGTGCATAATCACGAAACCTATGATGATGATGCCACCCAGCAGCAGGAAACTGTAGTGAAACATGGTGCCCAGCGAGCACAATAGCGTGAGCATGAAGATGTCGCGCTGGGAGTGCGGGTCACCGTAGGATGAGAAGAGCGACACCACGCTCAGCAGGAACAGCATGCTCAGAGCGGTGCCCACGTGGAGCGAGCCGGTGAGGGCGGGCACGCCCAGACACAGCATGAAAAACACCGAGGCGGGCAGGCGGGTGAGCGAGCGCACGAAGGTGAATATCTTGTTGATTGCCAGCAAAAAAGCCCCCATTGCTATCAGGCACAGCGCATTGAGGCCCGCCGAGATGACGGGGTCGTCCACCAGCGGCTCACGCAAGGTGAAAAACATGCCGTGGCCGCCCGAGTGGGCGGGCAGCAATCCATGCGTGGCGCCCAGCATGAGGCCGGCCGCCATCAGCAGGGCGGAGAGCAGCATCATGGGCATGCCGTTCAGAAAATCGTTGATGCGCTCGTGCATGGGGCGTGTGGTTTATTTGTCGGAGTCGAGCCCTTTGCGTTTCCAGCTTTTGCGCCGGCCGTGCACGATGGGCACTTCCTGGTCGGCGCTCAGTTTGGGCTTGCGGTCGCGTAACACGCGCTTGGCAAACATCTCGGTGTGGCGGAACTCCTTGTCGTGGTCGTTGTCATAGCGGTGGTTCGCTTCGCGTTGTTTGGGAGCCATGTCGCCGAATACCTGCGCCCGCAGTTCGGGGCGTTCGGGTTCTTCGTCGCGGCGCGGACGGAATTCGCGGCGCGGGCCGCGGTCGTCGTCGCGGCGCGGACGGAATTCGCGGCGCGGGCCACGGTCTTCGTCGCGGTGCGGGCGGAATTCGCGGCGTGGGCCGCGGTCGTCGTCACGGCGTGGGCCGCGGTCGTCGTCACGCGTGGGGCGGAATTCGCGGCGCGGCAGGCGGCGCTTGTCCTCGCTGGCGCGGAAATCGTCGTTCTTAATCGACTCGCCGCGGCTGCGCAGTTCGTTATAGGAGCCGTCGAAGATGACATACTGCCGCAGTTCGCAGTCCAGCCCGCCATTGTTGAGCGGATAACTGATGCTGGGTTTCAGGCCGATGGCGTTGAAATGGTCGGGGTTGTAGCAGATGAGCCAGGCGTTGTAGCCGGTGAAAACGTGCTTAAGGCGTTCGCCCAGGGCACGGTAGAACGTTTCGTCCGTTTCCAGACGCTCGCCGTAGGGCGGGTTGCTGATGAGCATGCCGCCGGCGGGCACCTGTTCGATTTCCCGCAGGTCCTTGCGTTCCACGGTGATGTGCTCACTCATGCCGGCGCGTTTCACATTGGCCTGGCTGATGACCACCGCATTGGGCGCGATGTCGCTGCCGTAGATGTGGCAGGTCACTTCGCGCTCGGCGCTGTCGTCGTTATAGATATTGCTGAAAAGTTCCTCGTCATAGTCTTTCCACTGCTGGAAGGCAAAGCCCTTGCGGTACACGCCGGGGTTGATGTTGGCGGCGATGAGGGCGGCCTCGATGAGGAACGTGCCCGAACCGCACATGGGGTCCACCAAGTCGCACTCGCCGTGCCATCCGCTCAGCAGGATGATGCCGGCGGCCAGCACCTCGTTGATGGGGGCTTCGGTCTGGCCCATGCGCCAGCCGCGTTTGTACAGGGGGTCGCCGCTGGAGTCGAGCGACAGCGTCACCTCGTCATCGCTGATGTGAACGTCGAAACGCAACTCGGGGTTGGTCAGGCGTATCGACGGTCGCTTGTCGCAGTGCGCGTTGAAGTAGTCGGCGATGGCATCTTTCACACGATAGGTGACAAAGCGGGAGTTAGTGAACTTGTCGCTGTAAACGGTGGCATCGATGGCAAAGGTGGTGTCGGCCGTCATGAGTTGCTCCCACGGAAACTGCTTGAGTTGCTCATACAGGTCGTCGGCACTGAGCGAGCGCAGTTTGTAAAACGGCTTGAGCACACGCAGTGCCGTGCGCAGGCAGAAGTTGGCGCGGTAGAGCAGCTCCTTGTCGCCGAAGAAGGTCACCACGCGGCGTCCCTCGGTCACATCCTCGGCGCCCAGGGCGCGCAATTCATCGGCCAGCACACCTTCCAACCCCTGGAAGGTTTTGGCGGTCATTTCAAATTTGTCACTCATCGTTGTCAGTTTATGGTTAGATTTCGCCGCAAAGGTACAAAAAGTTTGGCAAGTACAAGCCAAAAACCGATGTTTGGTGCAGCTGACGTTGAAAACATCGCACAGGTCGTTGCAGCCGGCGCCGGCCGGTGGCGGCCCGGCACGAAAAATCCGGTTTTTCGGGAAAATGTTGCGTTAAAATTTGGAAGTGTCGGCACTAATGTTTATTTTAGCGGAATTAAATTTTAACATTAACCTTGCGGCGTCGATGCCGCTCAATATAGACACATTATGAGAGGAAAGATGAAGTTCGCTCTGAATATCCCCACCCGACTGATGTTCGGTGCTGGGGAACTCAAAAAATTATCCACCATGGCATTGCCCGGCAAGAAAGCGCTGATAGTGATTTCCGCCGGCGGGTCGATGAAAAGACTCGGATATCTGGACTCGCTGCAGCGGCAGCTGGCCCAGGCCGGAGTGGAGAGCGTGGTATTTGATAAAGTGCAGGCCAATCCCGTTTTGTCGCATGTCACCCAGGGCGCGCAACTGTGCCGTGAGGAGAAATGCGACTTTTTGATTGGTCTGGGCGGCGGCAGTTCCATCGACACAGCCAAGGCCATCGGCGTGACCGCGGCCTGTGGCGGCGACTTCTGGGACTACATGAGCGCCGGCACGGGCGGCCGCAAGCCCATCACCGGCATGCTGCCCGTGGTGGCCATCCCCACCACCGCCGGCACCGGCACCGAGGTGGACCCCTGGGGCGTGATTACCCGCGAGGATACCCACGAGAAAATGGGTTTCGGCAGCCCATGTGCCTTTCCCACGCTGGCCGTCGTGGACCCCGAACTGATGGCTTCGGTCCCCGCCCGGCTCACCGCCTATCAGGGCTTTGACGCTTTCTTCCACGCCGCCGAAGGCTACATCAGCAAGGCCCACACTCCCATCAGCGACCTCTATGCCCTGGAGGCCATCCGCTTGCTCTATAAGTATCTGCCCGTGGCCGTGGCCGACGGCAACAACTCCTGGGCCCGCATCAAAGTGGCCTGGGCCAGCACGCTGGCGGGTATGGTGGAGAGCACCAGTTGTTGCACCGGCCAGCATGCCCTGTCGACGGCGCTGGGCGCACTCTATCCCGACATGCCCCACGGCGCCGGTCTGATAGCATTGTCGCCGGTGTATTTCGCCACTTTCAAGAACGACATGATGAAACGCTACATGAAGATGGCCGAGAAAATGACCCAGCAAAAGGCCGCCCGTCCCGGCGACTTCCTCGACGCCCTGGCCATTATGCAGCGCGAATGCGGTGTGGATGACCTGCGCCTGAGCGAGTGGGGTGTCTCTGCCGCCGATGCCGACCGTCTGGCCGACAATGCCATCGCCACCTGCCAGTCGCTGCTCGACATGGATCCGCGCTTCCTCACCCGCGAAGAAATCATCGCTATCTACCAGCAGGCCATCAAGTGATGAAAAACGAGGTGACCCAGTTGGGGTTGAACGACATCCCCAGGGTGTACAGCAATTTCCGCTATGGTGACGGCGAGATTTATTTCGCCGACAACATCACGTCGATACCTAACCTGATGAAGGTGTTCCAAGTGAATTTCGTGGCATTTGTGTTTGCCCTGGAGGGCAGGCTGGAAATTAAACTCAACGCACAGCCTTTCTCGATGGGAGCCAACGACGCGCTTTTCATCAGTCCCAACATGATGGTGGACGTGGTGCGGCACAGCGATGACTTCAGATGCCTGATCTGCGTGATGAGCGCCGACATGGGATTTAATTTCATCAATAAGAGCCTCTTTGATGCCGCTGTGCACATCAGCGCCAATCCCGTGATTCAGTTCTCTCCCGACGAAGTCATGCTGATGAGCAAATACTATGATTTGCTGACCTTTAAAATGGACCATCCCGACATGCTCACGGGCAATGAAACGGTGAAAGACCTGATACGCTGTTTTGCCTATGACCTGCTCTCTAACATGGGCCGCCATCTGGACGATGCCGACAACCTGATGCTGAGCCAGGGCGACAAACTGTACCGCCGTTTTGTGCTGCTGCTGGGCGAGAACAGCCGCATCACCCGCTCGGTGAAGTCCTATGCCGACCAGTTGTGTGTGTCGCCCAAATACCTCACCAGCGTATGCCGCCGGCATGGCCACCACACCGCCAGCCAAATCATCACCATGGCCACGGTGGGACGCATCAAGCGGTTGCTGCTCTACAGCGACTTCTCCATCAAGGAGGTGGCGATGGAGATGGGCTTCGACAACCTCTCTTTCTTTGGTAAATATGTGAAGAAACACCTGGGCTCGTCGCCCAACAATTACCGCAAACTCAATGGCTACGGGAAGTAGCCGCGGGAACTATTTTTCGTTAAAGTAAACCTCCATCTGCACAGAGTTGGCGGGTTTGTCGAGGGCTACGGCGGCAAAGGGCACCATGTTGTAGGTGGTGCGGTCGCCGCGTGTGACGTGGTAGTTGTAGATGATGGCGTTGCCGTTGAGTTTCACGTCGATGGGCTCGACCAGGGTGGAGCGGTTGGTCTCGGGCAGCACCACCGCCAGCACATACTGCGTGTTCCAGTTGATGCGGGTGGGCTCGCCGTTGCTTCCCATCACGGCGGCTTCGCCGAAGTAGTGTTCAAAGTCGCGCTGGTTGTTGATGACGAGTTTCTGTGTCTTTTTGCACTCCACCGTGTTGTTTACGAAATAGTTGTTGAGAGGTTCAAAATAAAGTTGGGTGGCGTCTTTCTCCAGGTTGGCCACTTTGTTGAGGGCGTCGCAGCCCGTGGTGAGCACGGCTATCGCCAGCACCAGCCACATCAGTAGGTTCTTTTTCATTTGAATGGTCGGTTTTATTTCAGACTGTCGTAGTAGAATTTCAGCACATCGCTCGCCGCCACAAAAGAGGTCTGCTTGCCGTCGAGCACCATCTGCTCTTTGGTGTGCAGCAGGTGGTCGATGTCGGCGTTGTTGTAGAAACGCGCCAGCAGTTGTTCGTTGATGGTTTCCCGCATCCAGTATTTTTCCTGCATGTGGCGCTTCTCGTCGAAGTAGCCGCTGGCTCTCACAAAGTTGAAGTAGCGGTCAATCATGTCCCACACCTTGTCGATGTTCAGTTCGTAATAGCCCGAGTAGGTAACCACCTCGGGCAGGAAGCCGCTGGGCGGCAGCGGGAACAGATGCAGGGCGTTGCGGAACTGTGCGGCGGCCAGTTCGGCGCGGTCCACGTTGTCGCCGTCGCACTTGTTGATAACGATGCCGTCGGCCATCTCCATGATGCCGCGCTTGATGCCTTGCAGTTCGTCGCCGGTGCCCGCCAGCTGGATGAGCAGGAAGTAGTCCACCATTGAATGGACGGCGGTCTCGCTCTGTCCCACACCCACGGTCTCCACAAAGATAGTGTCGTAGCCGGCCGCCTCGCACAGCACGATGGTTTCACGGGTTTTGCGCGCCACGCCGCCCAGCGAACCGGCCGAGGGGGTGGGGCGGATGAAGGCGTTGGGTTGCACAGCCAGTTTCTCCATGCGCGTCTTGTCGCCCAGTATCGAGCCCTTGCTGCGCTCGCTGCTGGGGTCGATGGCCAGCACGGCGAGTTTGTGCCCTTGGTTGAGCACATGCATGCCAAACACGTCAATCGACGTGCTCTTACCGGCGCCGGGCACGCCTGTGATGCCGATGCGGCGCGAGTTGCCGGTGTAGGGCAGGCACTTCTCTATCACTTCCTGCGCCACCATCTGGTGCTCGGGCATGCGGCTCTCGACCAGTGTCACCGCTTGACCCAGCACGGTGGGGTTGCCCTTGCGGATGCCTTCCACATATTCGGCCACGGTGAGTTGCGGGCGCCGCTTGCGTCGGGCCAGATAGGGGCTCACGATGGGCGGCTGCTCCACGCCGTGGTTCACTTGCAGTCCGGCGTATTGCTGGTCGTTCTCGGGATGTTGCAGTTCAGGACTTTCTTCGTTAATGTGTTTGTGCGGAGTATCGGCCATGATATTTGTGTGTGAAATGTTTTATTGTTGGTTAGCGATAATGCCCACCAGACGCACGTCGGTAGTGGGGTGGTCGGGGTCGTTGGTGATGACGGTGACCCAGGTGTTGAGCAGTTCGCCCGATAGTTTGGCGGGGTTCACCGTCACGGTCACGCGGGCAGTCTTGCGGTGCTTGAGCGAGGTCTTGTCCACGCTCACGGCCACGGCGGGGTCGGGTGACCACAGGCGGCGGATTTCCAGCGGCGACTTGCCCTCGTTGGTGATGGTGATGACGCGCGACACGGGTTCCTGCGGGTTGAGGGTGGCGAAGTCGAGGCGGTCACCGCAGTCCAGGCGGCCATGCGGGGCGTTGCGCAGTTGCCTGTCGGTGAGACGGTTGAAGTCTTCCTGCACCAGCGCCGTCACCTCCAGCAGCGCCACACCGCCCTTGCCAGTGCCGTCGGCGCGCAGGGGATGGCTCACCACCGCCACGGTGTCGGTGTTGAGGCCCCATTGCGGAGCCTTGGCGCTGTTGTAGTAGGTGTTGACGGTAAACACCGTTCCGGGCGCCACGGTGTCGGGCACCACGGTCACGATGAGGTGGGGCGCCACGTGCCCCGCGCTCACCAGCATGGTGTCGGCGGCGGCGTTGTAGCCGCTCACATAGGCCATGCGTCCCTGGCCGCGGGTGAGCGGGCCGAACGGAAGCAACCGCACCGACAGCCGCGTTGAGCCTGCCGCCACGGGATAGGTTTCGTCAAGCGTCTCGGGCCGCGGTATCACGTTGCCGGTAATCACCAGTTCGTGACGCCGCACCGTGCTGCCGGCGGTATAGACAAACACCGACTTGCGGAACTCGCCCGGACGGCCTGCCGGCGAATACTTCAGGCGCACCAGGCCTGTGCCGCCGGGCTGCACCGCCTGCAACGTGTAGTCGGCCGCCGTACAGCCGCACGTGGGCTGCACGCGGCTGATGAGCACGGCGCTGTCGCCGCGGTTCACAAAGCGCATCACGCAGGTCACCGCACCGTTTTCCTCGCGCAGCGTGCCGAAGTCGTGGCTCGTTTCTTCCCACCACACCACGCCTTGTGCCTGCAATGTCAGTGCCAGGCACCACAGCACCACTGTCACGGTGCGTCTCACTTCTTGCCGGGTGTTACGGTGCCGGTTATCACCAGCGTGCTGCGGTGCTCACGGCCGTTGGTCTTGATTTTCACCAGTTTCTTGAAGGCACCGGGGCGTCCCGCCGGGTTGAAAGTCACCTTCACGTTACCCGACTTACCCGGCTTGATGGGTTTGGTGGGGTACTCGGGACGCGTGCAGCCGCACGAGGCGGTGGCCTGCACAATCACCAGCGGCGTGGTGCCGGTGTTGGTGAACTTAAACGTGTGGGAAACAGGCCCTTTCGCCTCCTTGATGACACCGAAGTCGTGGGCTGTTTCCTGGAATGTCGCCTCGGCGTAGCCGGCGGTGGCCGATGTCAGCGCCACCGTCATTGCCAGACAAATGCTTATCAGTAATATAAAGTGTTTCATCTTGATGAGATTCCTTGTGTTAGGAATGGCAAAGTTAAAAACAATTTTCTAACTTTTGCTTCCGGCCCCTCGAAAAAAACGTATCGAGTGTGGGGGATAGTGTGTTTTTTTTGCTGAAAAATTTGGGTGATTGTGAAATTTTGCGTACTATTGCCTATTGAAAATGTCAAATCAAAAACAACACCGCATCGTTATGAGCCCTACCGACATCCATCCCGGCACTGAGTCGGCCGACTTCCAGGTGCATTTGGAACCCACCATGGAAGAATTGTGCGACCTCGATATCGACATCGCGCGTTTCCTGCTCCCACGCCTGAAGGCGTTCAAGAAACACTGCGACCGCACCCCCTCGCTCGACATGAGCCGCGAGGAGTGGGACGCGATTCTGGACAAGATGATATACGCTTTCTCACGCATTGCCAATCAATGCGAGGAAGACACGCCCGAGTACAAGGCCTATGTGGAGGCCATCTGGAATAACGAGGAGGACTTGGAGCAACTCAAGCGTGACGCCGAGGCCTCGCTGCGCCCCGTCACCGAGGGGCTGGATCTGTTTCACAAATACTACCGCAGCCTGTGGTGGTGAATCTCTGGCATGACGATGAAAACAACCCGCTTGTTACCGATACTGCTGGCCATTGTGATGACGGTGCTGCCGGCACCGCTGCCGGCACAGACCGACGCATCGATGCTCGGCGACTGGGGCTACGGCTTCCAGTTGGGCATGGGCGCGCAATGGCCCACCGGCAGCCTGGCCGATGACTTCAAGGGGAACTTCCTGTTCACGGGCGGTCTCACCGGGCAATACCGCGACCTGCGCCTGAAAGCCGACGTGAGTTACGGGCAACCCTCGCTCAAGAACCCCAACCCCTACAACGTGACCGACGATGCGGGTCACGCCCTGCAGGTGAACGGCACTTCGAGCGCCACCCACATCGGCCTGGGTGTCCAACTGGGCTACACCGTGCTGCGCTCGGGACGCCTGTCGATTACGCCCGCTGTGGGCGGCTATATGAGCCACCTGTCGTGGGAAGTGAACGATATCACTTGGGACGTGAACGAGCAGGGTGAGGAACACTTCAATATTTCTAAGGTGAACGACGTGAGCCACAGCCACTTCAGTTGGATGGCATCGGTTGATTTCGACATAGCGGTGCACCATAGTCTCACCGGTGGCGGCCGCTACACGTCGTCGGTGCGCGTCACGCCCTTCATCGCCCACGCCTCCTACGGCAAGCTTTCGCCCGCCGTGAGCGGCAACTACATCGGCCTGACCGTGAGTTACGCCGGACTGATACGCATGCTCAACTATTGAATGTTGATAGTAGAAATGAATTAAAACGACGCATCTGCCGGGTAGCGGGGATGCGCCGTTTTTTTTGAATCATACCGGAGGGTCAGGACTTCTCGGCGGGCAGAATCAGGTTGAGCAGCACGCCCGTGATGGCGGCCAAGCCGATACCCGCCAGCGTGAAGGTGCCCCACGAGAGCGAAGCGCCGCCAATGCCCACGGTGAGCGTCACCGCCACGATGATGATGTTGCGGGTCTTGTTCAGGTCCACCTTGTTGACCACCAGGTTGTTGATGCCCACACCGGCTATCGTGCCGAAGAGCAGCAGCATGATGCCGCCCAACACGGCAGGCGGGATGGTCTGCAGCACAGCGCTGAGTTTTCCTATCACCGAGAACACCACGGCGGTGCCCGCTGCCACGCGTATCACGGCAGGGCTGGTGATGCGGGTAATCGACATGGCGCCCGTCACCTCGCTGTAGGTGGTTTCGGGCGGACCGCCCACCAGTCCCGAGAACAGGCACGCCAGGCCATCGCCCAGCATGGTGCGGTGCAGGCCGGGGTCCTTGGCATAGTCCTGCCCGGTGACGGCGCTCACCGCATACACGTCACCCACGTGCTCTATCACCGGCGCGATGGCCACGGGTATCATGTAGAGGATGGGCTCCCACGAGATGTGCGGCAGCACAAAGCGCGGCAGCTGCAGCCATCCGGCCTGGGCCACGGGCGAGAAGTCGATAGTGCCCGGGAAGCACACCAGCGTCACCACATAGCCCACCACGATGCCGGCTATCACAGGAACGAGTTTGAACAGTCCGCGGGCCAGCACCAGCACGGCCACGGCGGTGAGCAGCGACACCATCGCCACTATCCAGTTGTGGCTGGCGTTGTCCACAGCGCTGCCGCTCAGCGACAGACCGATGAGCATAATCACCGGGCCGATGACCACCGGCGGGAACAACCGGTCGAGCAGGCGGCGACCCTGCCAGCGGATGAGCGCGCTCATCACAAAGTAAACGGCTGCCACACCCACCATGCCGCCGAGCGCTCCGGCCAGGCCGTAGGTTTTGGTGGCCGCCACGATGGGCGCGATAAAGGCGAAACTGCTGCCCAAAAAAATAGGTACTTTTCCTTTCGTCACCAGGTGAAAGAGAAAAGTACCGATGCCTGCCGTGAACAAAGCCACCGCCGGGTCAAGCCCTATGAGCAAGGGAACCAGCACGGTGGCCCCGAAGGCCACAAACAGGAATTGCACGCCCACAATTCCTTTTTTCCAAGGAGATAGTTTTAACGGTCGTTGTTGCATGAAATGATAGATTTTTGGTCATGCAAAGTTACGGCGATTTTTCCACTTCGCCAAATCCCCCGCCCGCCAAATGTGTCAATTTTCTCTTCACTGGCGGGGGGGCGGTGCTTGGTCGTCTTCGGTTATGCCAGACCCAGATGGAATTTGTCGATGAAATCAGACAGGCCGGGGTTGTCGCGCTTCATGTCTTCCACCACTTCGCGCGGCGTTTTGATTTTGCGCGTCTTGATGGTGGGGTCGATGTCAAAGTTAAGCGTCAGCAGGTCGTTCTGCAGGCCGTCGCGCAACGCTTTCATCAACTCGCCCTTGGCATCCTCCATAAAGGTGACGTCACCCTTGCTGGGCACCATCACCTGCAGCGTGTTGTCGTCCACGCGGTTGATTTTGGCGGTGAGCATCGATGTCACCACCAGTTTGTGCCGGGGATGCTCGGTGATGTAGCGTTGCCATTGCTGCTGGAACTGCTCCATGGTGAAGGGAGTGGCGCGGCGCTCGGCGGGGGCCGACGGCTGCGCGGCGGCTTCAGGTCGGGCAGTGGCGTGTATCATCACACGCTCGCCCACGCGCGGCTGCGGACGGGCCGGCGCCGCCGGTGGGGCTGATTGCTGCTGGGGCTGCGGAGCGGGTTGCTGCGCTTGGGCAGGCTGCTGGGGCTGCGGAGCGGGTTGCTGCGCTTGGGCAGGCTGCCGTTGCGGTGCCTGCGTCGTGGCGGCGGGAGTGACTTTGTGCAACGGTTGGGCGGGGGCATCCTGCCGGGTCAGTTCGGGATGGGCCAGCTGGCACAACTTGATGAGCGTGAGTTCCACCAGCAACTGCTTGCTGCCGGCGTTGCGGTAGTTGAGGTCGCAGGTGCTGCACAGGTCCAGCGCGTGGTAATAGTAGGCGGGCTGCAGCAGCGCCGACTGTTGCTGGTAGCGCTGCGCCACCTCCTCGTTCATTTCAAGCAGATTGTGCGTGGCGGTGCTGCTGGCCACCATCAGGTCGCGCAGATGCTGCGCCAGACCGTTGATGAAGAACTGCGAGTCGAAACCGTTGTCGCGTATCTCCTTGTAGATGAGCAGAGCTTGCTGCACATCGCCTGCCAAAAACGTGTCCACCAGGCGGAAGTAGTAGTCGTAGTCAAGCACGTTCAGGTTGTCGATGGTGGCCTTGTAGGTGACGTGGCCCTGCGAGGAGGCCACCACCTGGTCGAATATCGACAGGGCGTCGCGCATGGCACCGTCGGCCTTCTGTGCGATGACGTTGAGGGCGGCGGGCTCGGCCTCCACGCCCTCCTGGCTGCACACATATTGCAGCTGCCGCACGATGTCGGGCACCGTGATGCGTGCGAAGTCATAGATCTGGCAGCGCGACAGGATGGTGGGTATCACTTTCTGCTTCTCGGTGGTGGCCAGGATGAAGATGGCGTATTCGGGCGGCTCTTCCAGCGTCTTGAGAAAGGCGTTGAAGGCCGCGGTACTGAGCATGTGCACCTCGTCGATGATAAACACGCGGTAGCGGCCGGTTTGCGGCGGAATGCGCACCTCGTCGGTGATGTTGCGGATGTCGTCCACCGAGTTATTGCTGGCTGCATCGAGTTCGGTCACGTTAAACGACCGCTGGCTGTTGAAAGCCTGGCACGAGGGACACTCGTTGCAGGCCTCGCCGTCGGCGCTGCGGTGCTCGCAGTTGATGGTCTTGGCAAAGATGCGGGCGCACGTGGTCTTGCCCACGCCACGTGGGCCGCAGAACAGGTAGGCATGCGCCAGGCGGTCGCTGGCAATGGCTGTCTGCAGGGTGTGGGTGAGGGCTTGCTGGCCCACCACGGTGGCAAACGACGAGGGCCGGTATTTGCGGGCCGATACGATGTATTTTTCGCTCATAATTAGTGATGTGTTTTACTTGTTGTTATCCATATGCTGTTGTCCGGTGGCTCAGTCATTGTCGGCACTCGCGGCCACCGGCCGGCGCCCGGGCGAACGCGGCTGCTGCCGCGTGGCTTTGGCGGGGCTGGGCGGTTGCTTGTGGGCCTCGGCCTGTATCTGGCGGTCTTTGTCGGCCACGCTGCGGTGGTCTTCGGCGAGTTTGCGCTCCTGTTTCTGCTGCTGCGACAGTTTGTGGCCTCCGTCATACTTGTACAGCTCGTACTGCTCTATCAGGCCGATGAGTTTGCGCGGGTAGTCGGGATCCTCGGCATAGCCGCAGTCGCGCAGCCCCTGTGCCCAACTGCGGTAGTCGGTTATCTCCAGTTGGTGCAACACGCGGTATCGCGGCCCGCACAGGAACTTGGCGTGGTCTAGAAAGGAATCCTGGGCCGAGCCGTACTTGCGGTAGCAGTCGTGGCGCAGTGTGTCGTTGTATTCCACCGCGGGGCCTTTCCAACTGTAGCACTTGATGCCGAAGTGGTTGTTGCCGTGCACGGCCAGGTAACTGCCGCCGGCGTTGCTCTCAAGCAGTCCCTGCGCCAGGGTGATGCTGGCGGGCACGCCGTACTGCCGCTGGTATTTCTGTGCCACGTCCTTGTAGGTGTCGATGTACTGCAAAAAGCGGGCGTTCAGGCTCTGGGCGGGAACCGTCAGGTGGCAAATCAGGACAAAAAACAGGCAAAATGCGTTAAATTGCTTGTTTTTTAAAAAATTATCCATAATTTTGCCATCCATAACCTTATTTTGTAACTACACATGACCGAAAAAATTGTCACCACAAAGATAGCAGTTTGTTCTTACATAGAACTCACCGAAGAGCAAAAAAAATTAATCGACATGGCGCGAGAGGCTACTAAGAACAGTTACGCCCCCTACAGCAACTACCATGTGGGGGCAGCTCTCATGCTCGACAACGGCGTGTGCATCACCGGTGCCAACCAGGAAAACGCGTCGTTCCCCGCGGGCATTTGCGGCGAGCGGGCCGCTATCTTCACCGCCGGGGCGCAGTATCCGGGCGAGCCGGTGAAAATCCTGGCCATCACCGCCGAATACCGCCGCAAACTCGTGCCTGAACCCATCGCTCCCTGCGGCGTGTGCCGGCAGGCCATCCTCGAGTTTGAGAAAAATGCGCCGCACCCCATCCAAATCGTGCTCGGCGCCGCCGACTCGTTCTACGTGGTCAACAGTATCGCCGACCTGCTGCCGCTTTGCTTCAAGGAATTTTAGCGCGACAGCAATCGCAAGCATAGAAAAGACCTCTCGCGGGGAATGTGCTGCCATCGGCGACCGTCCCCGCGAGCGTTTTTTCATGTGTCCGCCAATGTGCAAGCGGCGGCGTCAGTGCTTGAAAAGGGTGAGGAAGGTGCGGCGGCCGAGGAGTGAGGCAAGGATGCCGAGTTTGTTCTTGAGGCGTACGCGGCGGTCGGTGAAGCAGGCGCCGCGCAGGCGGCGGATGTTGGCCCAGCAGCGATTGTGCAGGGATTGGTAGTCGGTGGTGGAGGGGCTGAGCAGCAGCATGTTGAAGCTGGCGCTGAGCAGGCGGCTGCGCACGGCGGGCAGCAGGTCGGGCTGCTCAGCGGCCACGGTGCGCTCCAGGTCGTGAAGGATGTTGAGCACATCTTCCCGGCGCGGGTTGAAAGTGCCCAGGATGCTGGTGGGGCGTTGCCGGTAGTGGTACACCACCTCGTTGGTGACGGCCACTCGGCGCGCGCGGCGCAGCAAAGGGTAAATCACGGCCAAATCCTCATAGAGCATGCCCTCGGGGTAGTCGAGGTTGCTGAATAGCGACGTCTTGTAGAGTCGTCCCCACGCCGAGTGGGTGAGGTGGTGCTGGTAGAAGATGCGCCTCAGGGCGTCGTGGGCGGTGTAGCAACGCAACCGCCCGCTGGGCTTGGCGGTGCGGATGTCGCTTTCGTCGGTGAAGTCGCGGTGGGCGCCCACGGCAATGTCGGCACCGGTGGCCTGCATGGCCTGGAGCAGTGTCTGCACACAGCGGGGTGTCAGCAGGTCGTCGCTGTCTACCATGGTGACCAGTGTGCCCGAAATGCGATGCAGCGCGGCGTTGCGTGCCGCACTCAGCCCCGCGTTGGGCTGGTGGATGACACGGATGCGCCCGTCGCGGCCGGCCCACTCGTCGCACAAATCGCCGCCGCCGTCGGTGCTGCCGTCGTCCACCAGCCAGATTTCCAGGTTGCGGTGGGTTTGGTCCACGATGCTTTGCACACACCGCGTCAGGTAGGGTGCCACGTTGTAGACGGGCACGATGACCGAAACCAGCAGGCCGCCGTTGTTCACCTCGCGGTTATTTGACTTTCCATTCAAAGCCGTCCTTGGTGTCTTTCACCTCAAAGCCGAACTCAGCCAGTTTGTCACGAATCAGGTCGCTGGTGGCCCAATCCTTGGCGGCCTTGGCCTTGCTGCGCATGTCCAGCAGCAGGTCCACGGCCTTGCGGTAGGGTTCCAGGTCCACGCTGTCGCCTCCGGCGGCATCGTCGCGCACGCCCAGCACATCGAAGAGGTAGGTCTGGAACACGTCCTTCAGTTCGTCGATGTCGGTCTGGCTCAGGGTGGCCTTGCCGTCGTTCACCTGGTTGATGACGCGGCAGGCATCAAAGAGCGAGGCAACCACGATGGGCGTGTTCATGTCGTCGTTCATGGCATCGGCGCAGCGCCGGCGATAGTCGTCCAGCGGTGCGCTGGTGGCCGGTGCGGGCGTGAGGGCCAGCAGACGGTGCCAGCCGTCCATCATGCGTTCATAGGCCTTTTGCGCGGCTTGCAGGGCGTCGTTGCTGAAGTCCACGGTGCCGCGGTAGTGTGCCTGCAGGATGAAGAACCGGATGGTCATGGGGCTGTAGGCCTGGGTGAGGGCCGGATGGTTGCCGGTGAAGAACTGCTCCAGGGTGATGAAATTGCCCAGCGACTTGCCCATCTTCTGGCCGTCGATGGTAATCATGTTGTTGTGCATCCAGTAGTGCACCATCTCATCGCCCTGACTTGCCACGGCCTGCGCGATTTCGCACTCGTGGTGAGGGAAAGTGAGGTCCATGCCGCCGCCGTGTATGTCGAAGTGGTCGCCCAGATACTTGCGGCCCATTGCGGTGCACTCGCAGTGCCAGCCGGGGAAGCCGTCGCTCCAGGGCGAGGGCCATCGCATGATATGCTCGGGCTGCGCTTTCTTCCACAGGGCGAAGTCGGCCTGGCTGCGCTTTTCGCCCACGCCATCGAGTTGACGGCTGGCATTGAGCACATCGTCCAGATTGCGGCCCGACAGTTTGCCGTAGTGGTGGCCGGCGCGGTTGTAGGCTTCGATGTCGAAGTACACGCTGCCGTTGCTCTCGTAGGCGAAGCCGTTGTCCAGGATTTGTTTCACCAGTTGCTCCTGCTCGATGATGTGACCCGTGGCGTGGGGCTCGATGCTGGGAGGCAGCACGCCCAGCGCCTGCATGGCGGCGTGGTAGCGGTTGGTGTAGTGCTGCGACACCTCCATAGGCTCAAGTTGTTCCAGGCGGGCTTTCTTGGCGATTTTGTCCTCGCCGGCGTCGGCATCGTTCTCCAAGTGGCCCACGTCGGTGATGTTGCGCACATAGCGCACCTGGTAGCCCAGGTGGCGCAGATAGCGGAACAGCACGTCGAAGGTGATGGCGGGGCGGGCGTGGCCCAGATGCGGGTCACCGTAAACGGTGGGGCCGCACACATACATCCCCACGTGGGGCGCGTTCAGGGGCACGAACCGCTCTTTTTTGCGTGTAAGGGTATTGTATATAACCAGCGGATGTTCCATCATGCCTGGCCTTTTGGAAGTGGGAAGTCCATGATGCCGTTGGCTCCCTGGGCGGGACGCGGCAGTTCAATGGTGCCGAAATTCTGTTCGTAGCGCTTCACGTTCTCCTGCAGGGCCATAAGCAGTTCCTTGGCGTGGGTGGGTGTCATGATGATGCGGCTCTGCACGCGGGCCTGCGGCATGTTGGGGCCGCGCAGTATCATGTCGATGAAGAATTCATCGGGACCGTGGGCTATCATAGCCATGTTCACATAGCGGCCTGACACTTCTTCTTTGGGTAATTCGATTTGCAGTTGTTGTTGTTTGTTCTCGTTAGCCATGATTTTACGATGGGTTTTATTGTGTTGTGATAATGTTGTAGTAAAAAAATATCGGAGCGCAAAGGTAGCGATTTTTCCGCAAAACGTCGCGCCTTTCACCTCACGATTTTGTCGGCCTGCTTCTTCAGCCAGTCCTCGGCGGTCTGCATGGCGTCGCGCGTGGTGCGGTCGGCCAGCGAGTCCAGCGCTTGCATGGCCTCTCTGGCGGCCTCGTTGGCGGCACGCTCCAGGGCGCTCATAGTGGTGTCGTCGGGCATCGGGTCGATACCCGGCACACTGGTGGTGTCCTGCTGCTGCGGGAAGAGGTCGGGCACCTTGGGACGGCTGGCCTCCTGCTTGTCTAAGTAGTCGGCCCAGGCTTTCTCAATGTCCTCCTTGCCGAAGGTGAACACGTGGCCGAACACACCCAGCGACACCGTCTTCTCTTTTTCGCCCAAATCAAGCTTGCCCACCGAAAACAGTAGGTAGTTATCCACGTCGAGGAAGTTATCGAAGGCTACGTCGGTGGCTTCGCCGGTAATCCACTCCAAGAAGTCGTTGAGCAGGCCGCCCAGCACGTTCTGTTGCTCAATTTTGTCGGCGGCAAACTCCTGTGTCACCGCTTTGATGGCGTTCACGTGGTCGGTGCGCGAGGGGCAGGTGAACACCATGGTGGCGCCTATGATTACCAGTATCAGCAATGCGATGAGCCATTTCAGGCAGCCGTTGCCGCCGCGGGTTTTAGTGGGCGGTGTGCCGCCGTAGGGGGGTGGCACGGGTTGCGCCGGTAGCGCAGCGGGCGGTGTGGGCGGCACGGTTTCCACGGGAGTGCCCACGGGTGTGTCCTGGGTCGCGGCTTGCTGCGCTTCATAGTCGCGGTATTGCTGCCGTTGCAGCAACAGGGTAAGTTCCGGCACTTCGCCGGCCTGCATCCAGTCGGTCATTCCTTCGGCCCACACGGGTGTGTCGGCGGCAAGGTGGTGCTGCGCCAGCTCGTCGAGCGAGAATGGACCCGCCTGCTGGCCGTTTTCCATCAGATAGAATTCCATGTCAGTCTTGGTTTAAGAGATTACACATTCACGTTATTGCTTGAGGTCACAGCAAAAAACGTGCCCAAATATTCCCACGCTCACCCGCACGGGTTTACCGCCCACGGGCAGGCTGCCCACCGAGCACACGTGCCAGTCGGTGAGCGAGAGCGAGGCGTCCAGCGCCTGCTGCAGCGAGGCCTCCTCGCCCAGTTGGTCGCTGAAGTCCCAGCACACCACGGCCTGGTTGCTGAGGCTGTCGGCGGGTTGGGGAAGGGCCTGTGCGGCGGCTGTGCCGGCGAGGTGCTGGCTCAGCGCTTGCACGTGCTGTGTCCGGTCGGGGTTGGTGGCCCACATCACGGCCAGCAGTGCCACTATCAGCACCGCCGCCACAATCCATTTCACAGCCGATGATTTTTTTCGAGGTGTAGTGTAGTGTCCATATCAGTCATTATTTATGTAGGTAACAGGATGACCACAAAAATAATGCAAATTTCCCAAACCGCACACTTCCGCCCCTGATTTTTTTTCACTCTCGCCTGCCGGTGTTCCATCTCTTCCCTTTCTTGTCAATAGAAATGACATTATGATGCAGATGGCCTTGCGAGCGAGGTGCCTGTCGGGCAGATTTATTTGTCCTATCAGTTGTGAATTGCTTTCAAATTTGTATCTTTGCATTGGATTTCACATCGGTGAGCGTGACCGTAGTCAGTCGGTTGTTGTTGTGAATTGCTTTCAAATTTGTATCTTTGCATTGGATTTCACATCCGAAAATTAACGTTATCAGGATATATACTGTTGTGAATTGCTTTCAAATTTGTATCTTTGCATTGGATTTCACATCGGTCTGCGTGTATGACATAACGCAATGATTGTTGTGAATTGCTTTCAAATTTGTATCTTTGCATTGGATTTCACATCACAAGTTGAATCCAAAGCGTTTCATTTACTGTTGTGAATTGCTTTCAAATTTGTATCTTTGCATTGGATTTCACATCTGTTCGTTTTGTAGATGTGCCCTGTGGTAAGTTGTGAATTGCTTTCAAATTTGTATCTTTGCATTGGATTTCACATCTCTTTTCCTATTCTTACTATAAATAGGTGTGTTGTGAATTGCTTTCAAATTTGTATCTTTGCATTGGATTTCACATCTTTTTTGCTGACGAAGCCTATCCTAAAGTGGTTGTGAATTGCTTTCAAATTTGTATCTTTGCATTGGATTTCACATCTGTGAAGAATGCAAATGGTTGAACAATTAGTTGTGAATTGCTTTCAAATTTGTATCTTTGCATTGGATTTCACATCTTGCAGGGGAGTGAAAATAACATTATTAACGTTGTGAATTGCTTTCAAATTTGTATCTTTGCATTGGATTTCACATCACCTGCCTCCGGGTTGTATGTCGTGTCGTAGTTGTGAATTGCTTTCAAATTTGTATCTTTGCATTGGATTTCACATCTTCCATCGCTCCACCCGTGCCCGAGGCTATGGTTGTGAATTGCTTTCAAATTTGTATCTTTGCATTGGATTTCACATCCATTAATGCGTACTCAAGAGAGTTTGAATGGTTGTGAATTGCTTTCAAATTTGTATCTTTGCATTGGATTTCACATCGTCGGCCGCTTCCACAGCACAAAGTGACATGTTGTGAATTGCTTTCAAATTTGTATCTTTGCATTGGATTTCACATCTGGTTCGTTGAATTGCACTGATAACCAGTTTGTTACAAGTGTTTTCCAAAAACAAAAAAACAATAAATAAGACCAGTCTGTGGAACTGGTCTTATTGTTTTTTTAGAATATCTCCAGTTGTAAAGGAACGTTTTCGGGTTCTTTGGGTTTAGTTCCTTGAAAAAGTTTGATGTTAGAAAACTGCTTGTCTGTGATAGTCAGGATACAAACATTTCCATAATCTGGCAACATTGCTTGGACGCGTTTTATATGGGCATTGGCGTTCTCAACACTTGCACAATGACGTATATAGATTGAGAACTGGAACATTTGAAACCCATCAGCTAACAGATTTTTTCGAAATATGACGTAAGCCCTTTTATCCTTTTTGGTTTCGGTAGGCAAGTCAAAAAAAACCATTACCCACATTATTCTGTATTCACTCAATCGTTGCATTGACTCACAACAGGATAAAGAATTTTTTTCTCCTTACCGTTAAAGCATTTGGCAAGAGACGAAGTCGTAAGCCCCGCCGCAACCATGAGCGGGCTTTTCTTTCCGCCGATGATAACGTCAAGCGTTGGGATAGTGAGCAGTTTTCGCTTAAGAATCACGTTAAGTTCTTCTACATTTTTGAATTCATTGTAGATGTGTTTCACCAAGCGGTCGACGAACGGCCTGTAAGGTTCCATAACATCATCGGCAAGGCAGTAGGCATTATACCGGTTGTGATGATGTATCCCCAGAGTGGGTAACAAACCAGAGCCGACAAGACTTCTCGCCACAACCCCCCTCAGTATGGCATATCCATAGTTCAATAAGTTGTTGGGAGAGTGTCCGTCCCGTGCCCTTACAAATCCTTGGAATTCCGGGAACAGGTTATGCCAATAATAAACTGCCGCCCGCCCCTCCAAGTTGCCTTCGTCACCGCTGCGGACTGCATTCACCCATGCCCGCATATTTCCCACTTCTGCACCGGTGAGTTCATGGAGCACCGTGGCTTGATTGGCGATTTTGCATTGAACAGTCTGCTGCCATAATTTTTTACGCAGGGGTTTGCTGCAATCAATCTGCGCTCTGAATCGTTCGCTTTGCAACGAGTTACCCTCAAGAGGCAGTAACAATCCCGTTGGCATATGGGAGGAATCGCAAGTGATTACCGCGCAGTTGTTTTCAAGCAATCGCTCAAGCAAGCCATGCGTGACGGTAATCTGCTTGTTGTCGAGAATCACAATTCCCAGGTCCTCAATGGGAAAGGTTCGCACCTCCGTATCGGAGGCCGTATCAACCTGCCTGAACACAAGTTGGGCATTTTTCATGCTCAAGTAGGCTGGATTGCCAAAATACAAAGTGCGCTTAATCATCTGTTTTAAGGACAATGTTTCCAAGCAGGTCTATCTCAAAATCACGATGTTCGATAAGAACATTAAACTTGTTGGCCGCAAGTTTCACCTCTTCATCATGACTCAAATGACTTTGCAGATACAATATATCTGATGCCCCTTTTTTATTAAATTTATAGACGATGTACAATCGTTTTGACAGTTCCTCTTTATCATCAACCAAACCATGTAATTCGGCGGGTGACTCATACCACCGCATCACCTTTTGCCCAGGTGTTATCACGGCCGCTAATTTCAGGTCGCCGTCTTTGGATGTGAAATGATTATAGAGTGGTTCGTTCTCAAAAAAATTTTCCCAAGTCGTGAAGTTTTCGGCCTTTATTAGTTTTGAAATTTCAAATAAATTGATTATCTTGCTAGCTCTCTTGCGTTTGTTGCCAACCATGCCTTCATAGAGCAAAAATACGTGATTGGTGTCGGTTTGCGTATAGATGAAGCTTTTATATCTCCTGTCGGGTAGGTTGACAAGTTTTTTGGTGCTTGTATCGATGTGGCGTCGTAGTCTATTGCATGTTTTATAGGTAAGATAACCCATGCCAGCCTTGGCAAAACATCTCACATGCCTGATGGGGCGCAAGGGTCTGCCGTTTTTATCAAACCTTTTCTCCACACCGTTCTTATCGATCATCCATATATCCTCGGCAATCGCTTTTGTGAAACTATCGCCGTTTTCCATTCTGCGTTTCACCACATCATGAATCCAAGTGCGTACCTTGGGGTCGACGATGGCGTCAATGTCTTTTTCTTTCATCTTTTTGATATCAACCCTCACTACCATTCTCGCATTCTTGTCGGCATAGATGAAGTTGCCGTTTTCAGACCTTTCTGGCAACATGACTGCGCCATAGTGTGTATCTTTATTCATGCGTCCGCGCAGTGCATCGCCCCGTGCCCACACTTTTTTCTTTTTACCGTCCTTAACAATGGTGATTTCCTTACCGATTCTGCCTTCTTGTCTGTTAGGGCGCAAAACCTTGTCTTGTGCATGGTGGTTCACCAGTAGGTTTTTCTCAATAAATCCCCCTGCGCTACTCACGTCCTTGGCTATGTGGCAAGTTGCCAGGATAGATTTCAAATCACCCGAGAGGTTGCGGATGTCGGTACTATCATTACGCTTCTTAGCTTCTTGCAACTTATAGAAAACCTCTCTCAATCTTTTTGCCTTTACCGCATCGGGTATCATGGTGAGCGCCATGGCGTCAATCGCATGATGCAAATGCTTGCTGCGGTCTTTCTTTTCATCCATGCTTTCAATGCCCAGAATCTTGCGGAAAAGAGCCGTGTCGCTTCCTTTAAGCACTTTCACATGGGTAAAAACGCTCTTAAGGAAAAGTGTCGCATATTTTGTTATGATACGGGTGTCCACAAGTTGGCTGTTTCTGAAGCCATCGGTCACTTCTTCCATGCAGAAGCGTTCCAACTTGTTTTTCCAGTACCTGAGTTCTAATTCCCATAAATGCTTCTGCCGGATGCAATAATCCTTTCTATCCTTCATGGTAGCTATGCGCGATTGTGATTTCCAGAACTCTACATTATCGGCTAATTGAGCCACTTTGTCTTCCCACTTTTTTAGGTTGCCCACGATGGCAGGATAAGTCACACCGTTAATTGTAGCCGGGGTGCTGTAATTAGGCAGTTGCGTTGGTAAGAGATTTTTCTTTATCGACATGTTGTAATGGGCATCGCACACCGTGAGGTTGGCCTCGGAATTATCAAAAGACAAACTTCGAGGAATGGTGTGCTCCAAGTCGATGACATTCTCGTCAAAAAGTTGTGCCATCCCTATGGGCTTTCCGGTGTACAGACAGATGCAGCCTTGCTGCAACCATGTTTTGTATCGAGCAATATCGTTCTTTTTCACGGAATCATAATTCAACTTTTTCTTACTGTCCTGGTCATTGTCTGCCACATGTTGTTCTATGACGAGCCGGGCTTTTTCCAGATCGGTGTCGTTGATGCTTTTCCCCACATGATAGTCTTGAGTAAATTTCTCCAGAATCTTTTTTATCTCTGTGTTCTCTGTATCACGGTTCCTTTGATATCTTTCGATTGCCCATCGCCAGTTGGCATCGTTGAATTCACGAGCCGTCTCAATGACAATGAGGGTATCGGTGGTAATAAGATTATGGTCAAGCATGTCATTGAGTTTGCGGCGCAGTTTGTTGAGTGTGCGCAAAACCACCGGATTGCGTATGGAACCCACGTTGGGCGAGCCTAACCGTAAAGTCGCGTCGTTTTTACTGCGCTGCGGTGCATACAGTGTCAGGTCGGAGTGATGATAAAGTTTACTCCACTCCTTGGGATTGACTTGGGGATACTTCTTTTTTAAGAAAGCGACCCACGCGTCTTTCAATGCGGGCACTGCAACGAAAGTCCTCTTGTTACTGGAGAAAAATTGCTGATACTGTCTGGTCACATCATTGATGAGCGTCATTTGCTCATCGCTGTCCATATCGCTCCATCTTCTGTTGCCTATCACGTCCTCTATAGCCTTCACAATATCTTCCTGGTCCTTATTGTCGAGGATGTACGAAACATTTTTGTAGGCAAATTGTTCATCAAAAGTCAAGGCTTTATAATCGGCTATAAGTTTGTTGGTTATCTGGATAACCAGTTTGCGATGATTAAATTGCGGCCTGAACATCTTATTGAATTTTTCCGCAAGTTGCATGATGGATTCATCATTGAAATCATCTACTATGTCGGGCAACTTGGCCAACATCACAGCATCGCTATAATTCAATCCACGGATAAGAAGGCGGTTTATGCTGCTCAAGGCTTTCATACTCAAAGAAGCGTAAGCGGGAGTTATTTCTTTCCAGGTTCGCACAAGTAGTTTATCGCCTTTGTTATCCTGCAAGCCAAGCCGTTCGGGATTGTGGGCAAAAGCCAATACGTCATCCGACTCCTCTGCATTATAGCACACGCTCCACACATCGAGGGCAGAATAACTGGCGATGTGTTGCTGAAGTGACTTCTTGCCGTGTGTCGAGCGGCTTTTAGAACCCTGGATAACTTTCTTTTGCAGCAAATCGATGAATGCCCGCGTGCCAGGCCAAGCCTCAATGTTGCAAACATCGGCGAGCAATTTATACAAGCATGAGCAAACAGGGCAGCCATCAATGCCTTGGTTATCCTTGTAATTGATTGTGCCTGCATGGTGAGGTAGATATTGGAGTTGGCAATGAGCCACTTCTTTTTCTATGAATTTTCTGATTTCATCAAACCGGAAATTCCTTTTTCCTCTGGAAACGAATAGTTTGAAAAACAACTTTTCCTTTTCCACAAGACTAAAACCCTCCCAATCTTCAACGTCTCTCTTACGATACTTTATGTTGTTAATGATGCCCCAGGCCTTAAAAATCTCAAAAAATGGATGGCTCGCCGGGCAGCGTTTCTTGCCTGGCTCGAGTGTACAATATCCAACGAGACTCTTTTGCGAACGCAAAGGTTTCTTGTAGAAAATGGTACCCACATCTTTTTTAGTGCTTGTGAGCCTTTGGAAGAGTTCGCTATCAACATCAAGTCCTTCTTGAAACTTAAATATGGTTCTGATTTCATCAACATATTCCGTTCTAACAGCCTTGTATACCGCATTATCGCGAATGCGTTCACCGTCTAATTCAAGGTAGGCAAAAGCCTGCCCAACAGTTTTTAAATTGTGTTTGTTAATGTAATCGTCAATGCCCTTTGACAATTTTTCCTCTGAACTTTTTTTAGCCTGCACAACGTCAATTTCGGTGAATTCTTTCACGTTTTCTTTCAAGGTTTCTATTTTACTGCTTTTGAACCCCCGGTGTTGCGCAATATGGTACAAGGCACGACCAAGCATCATCTTGTTGATGGGTTGTGTGAAATCCAATTGATTCTCAACAAGCAATCTTCTGATTTGATAGGGTGATGTGAAATCGGGCTTGCCATCCCCGTTGAAATCTAATTTTATCCAACGTGCAAAGTCCTCGTCATCAACGGGATATTTGCGGAAGAGGTTGTTTTTTCTATCATAAGTTCTCCATTGACGCAAAGACTCAGGTTTCATGGGGCACATGCCGTTGTCAATGAGAAGACCGAGGGTGGCCCATAGCTTGCGCCGCCTCACATCATAGAGTCTGCGGCTCTGCCTGTGTTTGGTCCTGTCGGCAGCAAGAGAATATTCAGAGCTCTTTTCCATACCAACGCCCGATTGAAAAACATCAACAGAGAAAAATTCCAGTTGTTCTCTGACAGAGTTTCCGTTGAAAGGATTCCGTTTCGCCATTCCAATTGATCCCGTCCCTAAATCGATGCCTAAGATTTGTTCGACCATTTTTTAGAAGATTTGTTTGGTATTATAAAATTTTTTCCTATCTTTGCACTGAAGATACAAAGTGAAAGACTTTTCACAACAAGGCTATAAGCCGAAGATTAAGCCCTTGCGATGTAGTCGTAGGGGCATTTTTATGTTTAAGTGTTGTTTCCATAATCAAATACCACCACGATACAAAGGTAATAATTTATTTTGAATGGGGAAAGCCAACCTAGTTAAAAGAAACAATTTGGAAAAGAAAATAGACAGGAGGCTAGCAGCCTGCGTTATCTTTTCATGCAGGAAAACAAACCTACGCTAAGACGTGTCCTCCCTGTGGTAGGCTGGCTTGTTTTTTGGGGAGGGTCAGCGGTTGTTGATGAAGTCTTGGAAGGCTTGCTTGTAACTGTCGCCGATGGGGATATAGATGTCGCCGAAGACGATGCGGTTGCGGTCGATTTCGCGTATTTTGCTTTTCTGCACGATAAAGGAGCGGTGTACCCTGATGAAGCGCGAGGCGGGCAGCATCTGTTCGATGGCTTTCATGTTCATTAGCGAGAGGATGGGGCGGGACGACTGCTCGGTGTGGATTTTCACATAGTCTTTCAGCCCCTCGATGTAGCGGATGTCGTCCAGGTTGATTTGCAGCAGTTTGTATTCACTCTTGACGAAGATGCTGGTGATTTCGGTTTCCCGGGTGCCCGGCTCGTTCTGCTGGCTGAGCAGGGTGAACCATTGCAGGGCCTTGTTGCAGGCTTCCAGGAAGTCGGCGTAACTGATGGGCTTGAGCAGGTAGTCGAGGGCGTTGATTCGGAAACCTTCCAGGGCGTATTGCTCAAAGGCGGTGGTGAAGACGATGCGTGTGGTCTCGGGCAGCATGCGGGAGAGTTCCAGACCGTTGAGTTCCGGCATCTGGATGTCGAGGAAAATCAAGTCCACGGGTTGGTCGGCCAGTCCCTTGAGCACGTCGGTGGCGTTGGAGTACTTGCCCTGCAACTGCATGAAGGGGATTTTGTTCACATAACTGGCCAGCAGTTCCACCGCCAGCGGCTCGTCGTCAACGATGGCGCATTTAATCGTCAGTGCCATAATGGATTTCTATTTTAGAGTAATACTTTTTGCCGTCGGGAGTGAGCCCTTTTTGCCAGGAGTATCGTCCCGGGTACATGAGGTCGAGTCGTTTCTGCACCTGTTCCAGCCCCACGCCCGAGCCGCTCTTGTCGTTGCCGCGCTTGGGGTGGTTGGAGTTGATGATTTCGCAGGAAATCACCTCGTCGTCGCGGTGGAGCGTCATGGAGATTTCTCCCACACCGGCTTGTGAAACGCCGTGCTTGAAGGCGTTTTCGATGAGCGAGATGAAGATAAGGGGTGCCACAGGGGTGGCGTCGTCGGGGGCGATGTCCTCGTGCAGGGTGATTTTCACGTTGTCGGTCACGCGGATTCTCATCAGTTGCACGTAGTTGTTCATGAATTCCACCTCTTTATAGAGCGGCACGTAATTCTGTCGGTTGTCGTAGAGCAAGTGGCGCAGCAATTTGCTCAGGTCGCTCACGGCGGTCTGCGCCTTGTCCTGGTCGAAGGCGATGAGGGCGTAGATGTTGTTGAGCGTATTGAGCAGGAAGTGGGGGTTGAGTTGGTTGCGCAGATTGGACAGTTCGGCCTCGGTGCGTACCTTCTCGGCCTGCACGCGCGTTTCCTCCACGTGCTGCCAGCGCTGTGCCATGCGCAGCGTCATGGCCAGGCCCGCCACCAGCGCCAGCATCAGGGCGTTGTAGAAATACATGGGCAG
>RHMF01000026.1_pt1 | contig 50375 bp, 64 predicted proteins | sample 5365151 | NCBI WGS metagenome assembly RHMF01 (sample SAMN10266501, study PRJNA497801) | feces metagenome | isolation source: feces | host: Bos taurus | place: China: Prairie of Fairy Mountain | collected 2017-08-14 | reverse complement strand
GACGGAACTCGCGGACAGGTAATGGTTGAGATACCACAGCACTATCGCAAGTTCGAGACCGTAGGAACGACCCGTCGTTGCAAGATTTCAGAGTACCCTCTGCCTGGCTATCACCTCGTCAAGAAGATGTACATTTCAGCATACGAGGCTACCGTGCAGCGCAGTACAACGAAACTCTGCTCGGTAATGAGTTCCGACGCAGACTACCGAGGCGGAAACAACAATACTGCTTGGGACGGAACATACCGCAGCCTGCTTGGTCGTCCTGCAACCGTTATCAGTAGAACCAACTTCCGCGCCTATGCCCGTAAGCGCAAGACCTCCACAAAGGAGTGGAACTGCCAAGACTACAATGCGTACAAGGCTATATTTTGGCTGTATGTAGTGGAGTATGCGAACAGCAATTGTCAGCTCGCTTTCAACGGCGCAAAAGACTCTAACGGCTACGCACAGGGAGGTTTGGGTAACGGTATTACCAATATGGTTAGTTGGGACGCTTACAATTCGTACTACCCGTTTGTTCCTTGCGGACATACCAACGAACTCGGCAACGGCTCGGGAGAGGTTGCGTACGATGTGAAACAGGCGGACGGTTCTATCTTGGTTACGGTTTATGCTAACCGTTATCGTGGTATCGAGAACCCATTCGGACACATTTGGAAATGGACTGACGGTATCAATATCCAAATCAACCCGACTGCAGAGAACGGGGGCGATAACACCTCAAAGGTTTATGTTGCCGACGATCCTGCTTCGTACAACGATAGCAACTACGACGGTTACACAATGCGAGGTTTGGAGGCTCGTTCGGAGGGGTATGTCAAGGAACTCGTATTCGGCGAATTTGGAGACATTATGCCTGCTGCTGTTGGTGGCGGTTCAACCACCTATTGGGCGGACTACCACTACACCAACATTCCGACAGCAACAACACTTCGCGGTGTCCTGTTCGGCGGTTATGCGTATGACGGTGCGAATGCAGGCTTCGGCTATGCGAATTCGACTAACGCCCCCTCGAAGACGAATGCGTATATCGGGTCTCGCCTCTGCTTTATTCCGCAGAGCGTGTAGCCCGTATGCGCTCGCCCCTTATGGGCGAGTAAGCGTCCCCTCGTAGAGGGCGTTGAGAAGTTTAACATATAAAGGGTTGGTTGCTCTTGCGGTGTCCTGTTCGGCGGTAATGCGAATAACGGTGCGAATGCAGGCTTCGGCTATGCGAATTCGAATAACACCCCCTCGAATACGAATGCGAATATCGGGTCTCACCTATGCTTGAATTTTTAATTACTCAAAAATTATATGGGAGCAACGACCTTGCCTCTTGGCAAAAGACATCATAAAACCCGAACGGAGTTGGTAGGAATGCCTGTTGTATGGGCTACCGAAGACCCCTATTAAGAAAAGCAGAGAAAACAATGAAGCGTATAGACAATTTATACGACAAGATAATCAGTATTGAGAACCTCCGACAGGCTGACGAAAAGGCTCGTCGGGGGAAACTCAAAACCTATGGTGTTCGCGTACACGACCGCAATCGTGAGGCGAACATTGAGGCGTTGCACGAGGCTCTGCTTACCAAGACCTACAAGACCTCTCCATACGAGGTGTTCACTATCTTCGAGCCAAAGGAACGGCAGATATATCGCCTGCCGTATTATCCCGACCGCATTGTTCATCACGCCATAATGAATGTGTTGGAGCCGATATGGGTTTCCACCTTTACGGCTGACACATTCAGTTGCATAAAGCGTCGAGGAATACACGGTTGTATGAAGCGCGTCGATAATGCTCTCAAAGACAAGGAGGGAACAAGGTACTGCTTGAAACTCGACATCAAGAAGTTCTACCCGAATATCAACCACGAACGCCTGAAAGAGGTCGTCCGCAGGAAAATCAAGAACGAGAGATTGCTTTGGCTGTTGGACGAAATCATTGACAGCGCGGACGGCATACCAATCGGGAACTACCTGTCGCAGTATCTCGCAAACCTGTATTTGACTTATTTCGACCATTGGGTCAAAGAGGTATTGAGGGTCAAGTATTATTTTCGCTATGCTGACGATATTGTGTTCCTGCACGGGGACAAGGAGTATCTTCACGATCTGTTCCGTAAGGTGGAACGCTACCTGCGCGAGGAACTCCTGCTGACGGTGAAAAGCAACCACCAAGTATTCCCGATAGCCAAGAACAGGCAAGACCGAAGCGGTCGCGGACTTGATTATGTAGGGTTCGTGTTTTACCACGACCAAAAGTGCATACGCAAATGTATCAAAAAGAACTTCTGCCGTGCGGTTGCCAAACTGAACAGGCGTTCGCCTCTCCCCGACTTGAAGAACTACAAGCAGGAGGTGGCTTCGTGGCTTGGTTGGGCGAAGCACAGCAACAGCAAACATCTATTGAAAACAATTATTAAACCCGAGTATTATGGTAGCATTTTATGACAACAAGCCCTCGATTTTCGAGGCAGTAGGCGACGGCAGTTACATCTACCGTTGGAACATTGAAGAGGTACAGGTTTCAGAACAGGCGAACGAGGGCGAGCAGGAGGCAGGCTCAAACCGCGTTCAGTACAGGTGCGAGGAGGTGCTTGTTTGGGGAACGGTTACTTCAAACAAGATTACGCAGGCTGTCATTTCAGCCATTGCAGGTAGCGACCACGAGCAGAAACTCATTAACGAGTACAACGCAGCAGTGCTTGGCTTGCTTTCATCAGAGGAGGCAGACCGCACCATTTCTGCGTACAAGGCGTTCTTGGAGAGGCGTGCTGCAATCAAGGCGCAGGTGGACGCGGACTGCGCAGAATTGGGTATTCGCTAAAACGATCGTGTTATGGCAAGACGGTTCAGCGAACTCGGAATACAGGTGGACGACCGCACAATTTTCAATTGTCAGCAGGTCTCTATTACTGACATTCTCAACAGCGAAATCGAAGTGCTTGGCTTCCTCCCCGATGTGAAAACGAAACACGGGGAGGGGCGTTGCCTCATACATTTCAAGCACACCGAGGACGGCACGGAGGGAAAGTTCTTCACGAACTCAACGACGCTCAAAAGCGTCCTGTCGCAGGTCAATGAGGAGGACTTCCCGTTTGTAACCGTAATCAAGGCTGTCAAATGTGGTAACGGAAAGATATATCAGTTCACATAAGGCGCAGCGTGATTTTCGGACAATTCTCGGGGCTTTCGTGTTTCAACCCAAGTAAGTACCCGCCGAAACGGAGAACGCCGCAGAAACGGCATTTTTGAATAAAATAACTTGATACGAAACGACAATGATTATATACAATAGCAGCGGAACACAAATTTTGTCGGTAGCAGTAAACGATAACAGCTTCCGCAACAGGCGTATTATGGGAGACCATAATTTGACCCTGCATTTCTCCCTCGCAGAACATATCGAGATACCCGTTGGGGCGTACTGCGAATTTGAGGGAGAGCGTTATACGCTCGAACGCCCCGAGAACTTGAAGATGAAGCACAGCCGTTACTTTGAGTACACGGTAATGTTCGAGTCGCCAGAAGCCAAAGCCAAGATATGGAAGTTCCGTAACACGGTGGACGGCAGGTTGAAATTCTCGCTCACGGCGACACCTCGCGAACATTTGCAGATGTTCGTTGATAATATGAACCGCAGGGACAAGGGTTGGACGGTTGGCGAGTGTATTGAGGGTGCGGAAAGACTTATCTCCTACGACCACATATACTGCTACGAGGCTCTATCCCTTATGGCTTCGGAGTGCGAAACGGAGTTCTTCTTCAAGGGCAAACAGGTTTCACTCTGCAAGGTTCAATTCAACAAAGACAACCCCCTGCCCCTGTCCTACGGACGCGGCAACGGCTTCAAGTCGGGCGTGGCTCGTCAGAACGGCGGAGACACCCCTCCTGTTGAAATCCTGTATGTGCAGGGTGGCACGGAGAACATTGACGCAAGCAAGTACGGCAACGCTGAACTCCTCCTCCCCAAAGGACAGCAGATAGGCTACGACGGCAAGTATTTCCTCGGTCAGAGCGGTTTCAATGCCGACAACGCCCGTTATTACATTGTGGACGCAGAGGGTTTGTCTATCCGTAGAGCCGACAAGGAATTGTCCTCTTTGACCGAGGATAGCCTTGATTGTAGCGACATCTACCCAAAGAGGGTTGGAGAGGTTTCAAGCGTTGTTGTCGTGGACGAGACCAATAACTTCTACGATATTGTGGACGCTTCCATTCCGCAGGAACTCAACTATGAGGATTGCCTAATTGCAGGCGAAACAATGAGCATAATCTTCCAAACAGGTATGCTCGCAGGCAGGGAGTTCGATGTCAAGTATTACCACGAGGCAAAGAACGGAAAGGCTGCGCGTCGCTTCGAGATCGTACCGCAGGAGATTGACGGCGTTACAATGCCGAACAAAACATTTGCGCCACAGGCAGGCAACAAGTATGCTGTGTTCAAATGTACGCTTCCCAACTCGTATATTCGCAACGACAGCGACCGTTCGGGTGCTTCTTGGGATATGTTCCGAGAGGCTGTGCGTTACCTGTACGAACACGAGGAATTGCAATTCACTTTCACGGGCGAACTTGACGGGCTGTGGGCGAAGAAAGATTGGGTCAATATCGGTGGCAGGATAATCCTCGGCGGTTATGTCCTGTTCAGCGACGAACGCTTCCAACAGGAGGGCGTTCTTGTGCGTATTACGGGTATCAAGGACTACATCAACAACCCTCATTGCCCCGAGATTGAGTTGTCAAACACTCCTGTCAGCGCAGGTTTCTCCTCGACTATCAAGCAACTTGAAGCGCAGGAGATTGTTTCTGATAGCAACTTCCGTTCATCGGTTCAGTACACCAAACGCCGTTTCCGCGACGCAAAGGAAACTATCTCGATGTTGGAGGAGGCAATGCTCAACAATTTCACGGCTTCGGTAAGTCCGATTGCTGTGCAGACGATGTCAATGCTTGTGGGCGACGAGAGCCTGCAATTCCGCTTCGTGAACAACACAACCAACCCGAGCGCGGTTCAGCACTCCGTTACATACGACGCAGCGACAAAGCAGTTACACGCTCAATCGGGAATAATGCAACACTTGACGCTTGGTATTAACTCGTTGAGTTCGTCTCACGCTGTTAGCGAATACAAGTTTTGGGCGGTGTCGGAGTTTACGAGCGCAGCCCTGCTCGACGGCTCCAAGGGCTATTACCTGTATATTCGTGCCAATAAGAACAACAACAGCGCAGAGTTCCGCCTCTCTGAACAGGCTATCCAAATGGAGGCAGAGGCTTCGTATTACCATTTCCTCGTGGGTATTCTCAACACCGAGTACGACGGAGAGAGGAGTTTCGCAACGATGTACGGTTTCTCGGAGGTGCTGCCAGGTCGTGTAACAACTGACAGGGTTGTTTCGGGCGACGGCAAGAGTTATTTTGATATGCTTGCCAACGCCATGAAACTCGGCGATGTGTTTGACTTCAACTCGGCAGGCGACGGTAAACTGCGCCTCAAAGGAACGATCGTGCAGAACCAAGGTGGAGACGAAAGCCCTGTCGGTGTATATCGCGGTTTATACAACGCTTCGTACACATACTACAACGGCGACGAGGTTGCGTTCTCTTTCAATGGTATCACTTCAACCTATCGTTATGTCTATGCTACACCGAGCAAGGGCGTTGAACCGACAAACGCCACTTATTGGCAGGTGCAGGCAGCAGGTGTCAAGGGTGAAGACGGTCAAGACGGAGCCGACGGAAAAGACGGTAAGGACGGTACGAGCATAACAATCAAGAGTTCAACCGTTCTATATGCGGTCGAGGCGACAGGAGTGCAACCTGCCGACTCTGCGTTCGTTTATAACTCTATCCCTGTCGTTGAAGTCGGAATGTACCTGTGGAGTCTCACAAAAGTCGTGTATTCGGACGGCAAGGAAACAAAGTGCTACGGAGTGTTCCGTATCGGAGAGGACGGAGAACAGGGTGCGCAGGGAGTTGCAGGAGCAGACGGCAAGACCTCCTACCTGCATATCAAGTACAGCAACGACGGAGGTCAGACATTCTCGAACCGAACAGGGTTGCGTATGGCAGGTTTCAAGTCGCTGCGTCTTATGAGCAACGGAGGCTTCCGCTTCTCGGACGACAACATAGGCGAGGTTGCAGGCGAATGGATAGGTACTTATGTGGACTACGAGCCATTGGATAGCCCCGATGTGTTCCGCTACAAGTGGGCGAAAATCAAGGGCAACAAGGGTGATGTGGGCGACTTCTACGAGTACCGCTACGCCAAAAATGGCTCAACTACCACACCGCCTGCTATTGACACCTCGGTTCTCGTTCCCGACGGGTGGAGTACACAACAGCCGTCAGTTGGCGAACTTGAATACCTGTGGACGACTATGGCGAAAATCTCGGGCGACGGTCAGACGCTTCTGCAGAAGTGGAGTACACCTGTGCGCTTCACTCCGAAAGATGGCGCGGACGGTAAGCAAGGAGAAAGTCCTGCGCTCGTGTTCAGAGGCGAATATGATACTACGGGTGCAACGAATTACTATGGAAACAAGTACAGGGTGGACGCTGTAAAGTACAACGGCTCTTACTATGTAGCCCGTATAGACGCAGGAACATTTGCAGCCTTGCCTACCGACACATCGAAGTGGAACCCGTTTGGTGCATCGTTCGAGAGCGTGGCAACCAACCTCCTGCTCGCGGAGAATGCAAATATCGCAGGGTGGGTGTTCAGAAATGGTCGTATGGAAAGCCAAACAACTGATAACTCGGGACACCCTATGGCATATCTCGACGGTACAAAGGGGGAGGTGCGTCTGAAAGGTACAATACAACACTCAACAGGAACAAAAGGCAACTATTCCGATGTTGACTTATTCAATCTCCCTGCGAGGACTTCGGTAATGTCTGACAGCGTAATTTCAATGGGATACGAAAAAGAAGATATTGGTAAGCGTTGTCTCTTAACGAACAACTCTGCTATTGGTAGTATGGGCTATTATCGAATTCAAACCCGTAAATTCGGTTGGAACGGAAATACTACATACTCGGGAGAGACTGAAGTGTATTTGATAGCACCGCAGGAGACTGTGGAAATGACCTGTTTTGAACTTCCGTCGGGAAGCAGCGTTATTGGATATACCGTAACAAGTGGTGGATATTGGAAAATTACCAATAGATACCATAAAGAACTCGCCCCCGTAGTCGCAATGGGTAAGGTTACAAATAGTACGAGCGGAGCAAGTATTGTCGGCAACTCAATAGCAGGAACTGATTTTTCGGTTTCAAGAAACGGTACAGGAGGAACGAACGGAACATATACAATAACATTGCCCGAGTTCTTCAAATATGCTTCTAATTTGTTAGTAATGCTGACGGGAATTGGGTATATCCAAGGTTCTACAACAGGACCAACGAAAGCAACACTAATTAGCCAAAGTGGTAGGACGCTCACCGTTATGGTGTCTGATGACGCGAGCGAAAATGCAGGTAGTTTTGCTTTTGTGATATATTCGTACGGAGGTTTTTCGATTTAGGATTTCGCTCGCACCTTGGGGAAAACTCGGGGTGCGAGTTATTTTTATCTCCTAAATGATTACCATATAATCATTTTACATTAACTTTGTACGGTGATTAACAACATAACGGATATGAAGAAGATTTGGGATTGGTTCAAACAGAGCAACAGGTGGAAACACCTCGCAGGAGGCTTCGCGATTGGTATCGGGGCGAACTCCAACTATTGTGCTGCATACGCAGCCGTGATTGCAGGCTTATGCCTCGAATACAAAGACAAGGCGCACGGAGGAGAATGGGATTGGATAGACCTCGGCTTGACCGTAGGCGGTGCTGTTCTTGGTCGTGGCGTTCGTCTCTTGGTCGAACTATTTTAATGAGCTGCGCCCTATGGAGTATTTAGCACCTATAATCAGCGCAATAGGAACTATCCTTGTCGCTTGGTTCGCCTACAACCAAAAGACAAAGGATAAGATGACGGAACTCAAAATCGAGCAGTACAAGGCGCAGGAGGAGCGCAGGAGTAAACGCCGTGCGGACAACTCCTCTCTTGTTTATGGCGAGTTATGGAATATCCTGCACGAACTCGACGCGGATCGCGTGTATATAGTTCAACCGCACCCACTCGGGAACGAGAGTATGTTGAGCGTGTATTTCGAGGTCAAGCGCAAAGGAGTGGAGGGAATGAAACCGCAAATTCAGAGCCTGCCGATTGCAGATGTGGCGAAGTTCAGTTCAGACCTCGTAAAACACCTGTTTATGTTCATCACGGATATTGACGAACAGGTCGAGGACAAGTATGCCAAGGCGATATTCTCGAGTTGCGGTTGCGAGGCTGCTATCGTTAAACGCCTCAATGATAACACCCACGATTGGGTTGGCTCTATTTTCTGCGAGTTCACCCGTCCTATGACCGTAAGCGAGGAGGAGGCTCACGCCGTTATGCACACAGCAGCATTGAATATCCAATACCTGTTGCCCGAATACAAATAATACGCTACCGCTATGAAACTTCTATTGAAACGAATAGCCCTGCGCCCGACTTACACGATCGGGCGACTTTTCATTGACGACGAGAGGTTCTGCGATACTTTGGAGGACAAGGTGCGCGACCATAACAAGGACGGAGACCTACTTGACGAGGGCGAGAGAAAGGTGTATTCCGAGACCGCAATTCCATACGGCTGTTATGGAGTAACTATGAAAGTGCAGTCTCCGAGGTTCAGCACCAAGAAAGCGTATCAATTCTGCAAGGGCTTCCTGCCGAGGCTCGTTGATGTTCCACACTTCGAGGGCGTGTTGATACACATAGGCAACAAACCCGAGGACAGCGCAGGCTGCATACTCGTCGGAGAAAACAAGGTGGTCGGAGGGCTTGTAAATTCGACCGCCACATTCAACCGCCTTTACGAACGCCTTGCGGAGGCTGACAATCGGGGGGAGGAAATTGAAATTGAGATTGTGTAACTATGAAAAACGAACTCTCGAAGATTATCGCGTATGTGGTTGTGGGCGTACTGCTATGTACGAACATATATCAATGTAGCAGGGGCAGGGCAACCTCCCCTCTTGGCGTTTACACCGATACCCTCACATTTGTTGATACAATCCCGTTCTACAAGCCTGTTCCGAGGGACAGCGTCGTCATTCGCTATGTTACGGAGGTTCTCCCTGCCGTTCCAAAACAAGAGGAAAGCGTTCCAAATTCGGGGACAAGCGTTCCAACGGAGGACGAGAGTGTTCCAAAAGACAGCGTGAGTGTACAAATTCCCATTACGCAAAAAGTGTACAGGGATAGTTCCTATACGGCGTATGTTAGCGGATATAGACCGAGTCTCGACAGCATAACGGTTTACGCGCCCGTGCGCACGATACGAATAAGAGAGAAGCCCAAGCGTTGGAGTGTAGGTGTGCAGGTCGGCTATGGAGTGACGGTAACAAAGCAACCGCAGTTTGCTCCGTATATTGGCGTGGGCGTGTCGTACAACCTTTGGAATTTTTGATTATCTTTGTGCTGTGAGAGAGCCAAAAAAGTTCGGATTTTGACACTTTTGTTGCTGTTTTGTTGCTCTTGATTACTATATTGGTTGTTAAACTATTGAGGTGTAGTGAGTTACACTCTATTGTGGAAATTCTGCATCGGAAAGTAACGCGCCAAACCTCAAAGCGAAACAACAAATAACTACTGAAAAATAAACGCGAAATGAGCCTATTGTAGCCTGTATTTTGGCAAAAGGGTACATTTCGCGTTGTTTGTTGTTTCTTTCTCGAATTTTTGTTGTTACTTTGTTGCTCGAACCAAAACAAGCAACAACAGCAACAAAATGGCGGACTCAAAAGAACCTATCAGATTGAGGAAGCGACTGACACCTACGGGCAACTACTCGCTGTACCTCGACATTTATCTGAACGGGCAACGCTCCTATGAGTATCTGAAACTCTACCTCATTCCCGAGAAGACGCGTGCCGACAAGGAAAAGAACAAGGAAACTATGCGCCTTGCAGACGCGATCCGTGCCAAGCGCGTTGTGGAACTCCGCAACGGCGAGTACGGGTTCAAGTCAGAATACGCGACCGACACCCTGTTCTTCGACTATTACAGGGCGATGTGCGAAAAGAGACTCGGGGAAGAAAGCAGGGGTAATTGGGGGAATTGGTTTTCCTGTCTGCACCACCTGCGCAAGTATGAGCGTCGCGAGAACATTACTTTCGCAGAGATTACCACCGAGTGGGTGCAGGGCTTCAAGGATTACCTCGAAAATGACGCTGTGGCTTGGGGTCACGACTACCGCAAGCGCATCAAGGACAAGCCCCTCGCCCGAAACTCGAAGCTGTCCTATTTCAATAAACTGCGAGCCTGTCTCAATCAGGCATTCGAGGACAGGATAATACCGTACAATCCCATACGAGGCGTTGAGAACTTCAAAGCGGAGGAGGGAACACGAATGTACCTCACTATCGATGAACTGCGTAAAATGGAGGAGGTGGAATGCGAATACCCTCAAATCAAGGCTGCGTTTATGTTCAGTTGCTTGACGGGTTTGCGCCGAAGCGACATTCTGAAACTCCGTTGGGGTGATGTGTTTGAACAGGGCGAGTTTACCCGTATAATCTTCCGTCAGAAAAAGACCAAGGAACAGGAGTACCTCGATATTACTCCGCAGGCTGCAGAACTTATGGGGCAGCGTGGCAAGGCAGACGAACTTGTGTTTACGGACATTCACTCTCCGACCTGCACGAACAAGGCGATACAGGAGTGGGTGCTTCGTTCGGGTATCAACAAGAAAATATCGTTCCATTGCGGTCGCCACACCTTTGCGACGCTTATGCTCGATATTGGAACGGACATCTATACGGTCAGCAAACTGCTCGGACACCGCGAACTATCCACGACGCAGATTTATGCCAAGGTGCTTGACAAGAACAAACAGGCTGCTGTGGCAAGCATTCCTCAAATCCTCAAACGAAAGGAGGACAAGGAATAACAAGAAAGGGGCAAGTCATTACGACTGCGCCCCTCTTTTTGTGTAGAACTCTCCTTTGCCCGTGAGCAACCACATAGGCGACACCCCGTATTTCTCTACAAGGTAGGTCAACCACGCAGGCTGAAAAATATCTCGCGTGTAGTCCTTTGCAAGAGTGTTCAAGTTCCAACGATTGATTTGGAACTCGTTTGTAAAGGTTTGTTTCCCTCGTATCACTTTGTCCGTTTTGAGGCGTTCGAGAGCCTCGAAGAAACGGGCTACTATTTTTTGGCTGTCCTGTGTTTGCATAATTCGTCAGATTTTGAGATTGCTGATGTTATTCGTTCGTTCAACTGCGCTTCCCGTCTTGTTAGTTCCTCGTCCCACGCAGCGATGATGTCGGGGTTGAAACTCGGCTTCCTGCGCTGCATTACCGCCTCCTCGTATTGGCGGAGTTCCTCGGGCGACATTACGCACAGGTACTTTTCTAATTCAAGAACCTCCTGTACATAGTTGAACGCCTCCCGTCTCAATTCCGCCTGCTTGGAGGTAGCAAGCATCGTCCCCTCACCCAACAGCAGCCACCGAGCGTCTATCTCGGGGAAACGCTCCAATATAGCCAATACAGGCTGCAACCCAAAGTTGATACCCTTGACGAGTTTATTGAGGTACGGAGTTTTCCACCCCATGAGTTCGGCAAAGGCGTTCTGCCTGCCACCCGTCTTGTATTGAATTATTTGTTGTAGTCTATGGTTCATTTGAAAATCAAATTTTAGCCGTTTCTTGGGGCTTTCTTGGCTTGACCCAATAAAGTACCCAAGTCGGGGAAGTTCGTTGTTCCTCGCCAAAATTCAAGAAAAATAACGGGGTCAGTTCACTCCGTTCATCTTCTCGATGATAGCGAGCAGGCGATCTATCTGCTCCTGTGATTTCGCTACAAGTTTTCTCTGCTCACTGATTTCCTCGATAGCCTTATCAAGGGTGGTCGGAACGGTAATGGTATTGTCATTACCCGTTACCTGTGTATTGTGGTCGCCTATTTGAGTAATGTTTCCTGTTCCGTCAATCCAAATTCCGCCCTCACCCTCCAAAAGGAACTTCGGATTGACCCCGAATTTCTCTTTCATACGCTCCGAAAATTCTTCGGATATTGGCGACTTGCCTCCTAATAAATCTGACAAATAAGTCTTGGAAACATAGCCCAATCTTTCAATGATTTGTTGCTGTGTACTCAATTGATAGCGGAATTTTATCCCGTCAATCACTTTTTTAAGGTTCTCATTTTTAGCCATTTCCGTTACAATTTAGTGGTGTTATCGAAAAAATTAACCGAAAAAAGTTCGGAAAAATTTTGCGAAATCCGAAATTTATTCGGAACTTCGCGGTGTGAAACCTAAATTTCAACGCAAAGATACGAAACAAAAATTAAATCAAGAAATAAACCAATAAGTAAAATAATAACAAATGGAGAAAATTTCAATGACGCAGTATCTGACAACCCTCTCGGAGGGTCGCAGAAGAAAAGCACCAATCGATGTCGCCATTTACAAGGACTACAAGAGAATGGTCGATGTCGAGGGCTATGACAAAATGGCTGCGATGCAGCGTATTATGGAAAATTACGGGTACAAGAGTATGAGCAACATCTACGCGGTACTTCGCCGTGCGGAGAAGATTGCAACCCGTGTAAACATTTAAGGAGGGTTGATTATGAAAAAGCAGTTATTGAAGACTATCGCAAAGAATATCCTATTCTACGGGATTGTGTGTGCAGGCGTTATCCTGTTTATGCTCGTTGCAGGTGAGGAGAACCCCGAGGAGCCTATGACCCTTGCGCAGTTCGCGTCTATCAAATTCGGTTCGTTGGCAGGCTTGTTCCTGCTCGTGAAGGTAGGCAAAGTGCTATACAATGCAGGCTATTTCCCCGAGCATGTAATGAAAGAATTTGAGGAGGAGGAAATATAATGGCTTGTTCAGTATGTAACGGACACCCGAATTGTCCGTGTTGTTCACCCGAACCCAATATGATTGAATGCCCCTCTTGTGGTGGTAAAGGCAAGTATTACTACGCCTACGACTATGAGAACGACAGGGAGGTTGAAGTGACGGAAACCGCATACGCCTGCCTGCCTGCCAACGAGGACATAGCACGAAGCCTCAATCAGAACTACTGTCAGAGCGAGGTTGTAGAGTGCGAGGTCTGCAACGGAGAGGGAGTGATTGAATACGAGTATGAACCCGATTATGACGACTACGACTAATGGAAGCAGTAATCAAGCAATTCAACGAGTACCTCGCCAATATGGAGCGTTGCGCCCTGATTGAGTGCAAGAATGTACTCACTTTCGAGGAGACGGTAATGTACACAGGGTACAGCAAAGGTCAGTTGTACAGGCTGACGAGCGAGAAGCAGATACCGCACTCCAAGCGAGGCAAGCGCGTATTCTTCGACAAGGCGGAACTCGACCGTTGGCTACTCAAAGACAAGGTGCTGACGACCGACGAAATCAACAGCAAAGCAGCAACACACATTTCAACGCACAAGTGATATGGAACAAATAACAACACACAAGGCTCTCATACGAGAACATCTGCAGAACGGCGGAAGCATTACCGCCCTTGAAGCACTTCGGGACTTTGGCTGCTACCGCCTCGCGTCCCGTATCAGCGACCTCCGCAGGGAGGGAATGACAATCTGCAAGACAATGGAGGAAAGCGTGAGCAAGATTACGGGCAAGCCTATCCGTTTTGCGCGATACTCAATGAAACCCAATAACAATTAAGGCAACGACCGAAGCCGTCAGAGGTCAATCAATCTATGTCAATTATGGCAAACGAAATCATCGAAGTGAAGCAGGCAGAAATGCTTCAAGTAATCAACCGCTCGGAGATTGATATGCAAATCTCCACAGCAAAGCAGTACCCGAGAGATGTGTTTCAGTCTCTCAACCGTATCAAGACAATCGCAACGCTCGACAACGAGACCGCAGCCGATTGTTTCTATGCCCTTTCGCGACAGGGACAGCGTATTGAGGGCGTATCAGTCCGCCTCGCGGAAATCATCGCGAGTGCTTGGGGCAACCTCCGTGTTCAGACCCGTATCGTAGGCAACGACGGCAAGACCGTTACCGCACAAGGAGTCTGCCACGATCTTGAAACCAATGTCGCTGTATGCGTCGAGGTCAAGCGTCGTATCACGGACAAGTACGGCAAGACCTACTCGGAGGATATGCAGGTAACGACAGGCAACGCTGCCTCTGCTATCGCGTTCCGTAACGCCGTTCTCAAAGTCGTTCCAAAGGCAGTAACCAACCGCATAATCAGCGAAATCAAGGAGGTGGCAATCGGCAAGAGCGTTGACCTTGAAACCCGTCGCAAGGCTATGGTGGATTGGTACGCGAAAATCGGCGTGAGCCTGCAAGACCTGTTGGCGTATTGCCAAGTGAAGCGTATCGAGGACATCGACAACGCTATGGTGTTCGAGTTGAAAGGCTTGGCGAACGCTATCAAGGAGGGAACAACCACCGTACAGGAGACATTCCGTCAGTCCGTAGCCGACACGAAAGCAATCACCGACGCTGCCAAGAAACAGGGCGAGGAGGCACTTCGCAAGGTTGCCAAGGCAACGGCACAGGCAACAGGTCAATCGCCAAAAATCGACAAGGAAACGGGCGAAATAATCGAGGATGTTGAACAACCAAAATAAACAGCAGTATGGAAATCAAGATTGAACAGGCTCGCGCAGCCTATGAGGTAGCCGACGAGAACGGCAAGAAGATGTTGGAAGCGTTATTCGGCGCGGACACATTCAAGAAGCAGGACGACCGCCCTGTTACCGAGCGTATCAAGACATTCGCTGACGCTTGCCACGCGGTCGGTATCGAAGACCCCGAGGAGTGGGAGGAGAACTACGCAGATGTTGAACCCGACATTCTTGCATACTTCAAACTCCGTATCATCTGCAAAGCGTTGAACGAGGGTTGGGAACCGAAATTCACCCTTGACGAGTGGCGTTGGTATCCGTGGTTCTTGCTTTGGACTGATGACGAACTCCGCAACAAGTCTGACAAGTGGAAGCAGGAACGCTCCCTTATGGGTACAGGCGACTATGAAACCCAATATGCTGGCTTCGGCTATGCGTATTCGCATCACGCCCCCTCGAGTACGACTGCGAATGTCGGGTCTCGCCTCTGCCTAAAAAGCGAGAGCGTCGCCGACTACTGCGGTAAGCAGTTCATCGACATTTGGGCTGACTTCTTACTCATTCGCAAGTGATAACCTCGGGGAGGGCTTCGGCTCTCCCCTCAAAACATACAAATATGGCAACAGCAGTTATAAGACCAAAAGACAGAGCCGAGTGGCTCAAATATCGTGAGAGTGGAATTGGTAGTTCGGAAGTGGCTACCATAGTTGGTTTGAACCCCTTTGAGACACCTCTGCAATTGTGGAGGAGAAAGGTAGGTCTCGACGCTCCAAAGGAGGAGAACTTTGCTATGAAAGCAGGTCATTACTTGGAGGACGCGGTGGTTCAGTTTTGGCAGGACGAAACAGGTCGCGAGGTTATCAAGGCTTCCAAGGGGGACTTCCTCATCGTTGACAGGGAAAGACCATACCTGCGCGTGTCTCCCGACCGCACCTTTTGGCTTCCTAACACGGTACACAGCACAACTAACAAGGGTATTCTCGAATGTAAGACCACACAGCGCAGTATTGACCCCGACGATCTGCCGAAACATTGGATATGCCAAGTGCAGTATCAACTCGGTGTAGCAGGTTACGAACAGGGTTCTCTTGCGTGGTTGTGTGCAGGTCGTGAGTTTGGCTACAAAGACCTCGCTTTCGTTCCCGACTTCTACGAGTGGTTGCAGCAGGAGGTTGAGCGTTTTTGGGTGGATAATATTCAGGGAAAGAAAGAGCCACAGGCTATCAGCGTTGCGGATATTCTCTTGAAGTACAACCGCCACACGGACGGAAAGTCGGTGGAGACTACCGAGGAGGTATTCAACGCATACAGCGACCTCAAACAGGTACGCAGGGAGTTGGAAGCCCTCGAAGAACGCAAGGCAGCCCTCGAAGAACAAATCAAGTTCGCGTTTGCTGACGCAGAGGCTCTCACCTACGGAGGAGAGACAATCGCCACTTGGAAAGCACCAAAGGCAAGCACGAAGTTCGACAGCAAGGCTTTCGCCAAGGCTCACCCCGACCTGTATGCAGAGTTCAGTTCAGAAACACAGGGAGCGAGACGCTTCCTCCTCAAATAATTCAAATGACTATGGCTATACAAGTGAAAATAAAGAAGTTGTGCGAGCAGGCAGTTATACCTGCATACGCGCACGACAGCGACGCAGGTCTTGACCTCGTTGCGACCTCAAAGGAGTACGACAAGTTCGGCAACATTGTGTACGGCTTCGGCTTGGCGGTGGAAATTCCCGACGGATATGTGGGTCTGATATTCCCCCGTTCGTCGATATACAAGCAGTCAATCCACCTTACCAACTGCGTGGGCGTGATTGACAGCGGTTACAGGGGCGAAATCTCTGCGAAGTTCAAGCCGTCGTTGGTGCTTGAAACCCGAGTGAACTGCAAGAAGCTGACACCCGACGCATACGAGGTCGGAGACAGGATCGCGCAGATGATTATACTGCCGTACCCTCGTATTGAGTTCGTCGAGACCGCAGAATTATCGGACAGCGATCGCGGAGAAAAGGGCTACGGCTCGACAGGTAAGTAAACAGCAAAGGGGTGGAATTATGATAGTGATTAGCAATAGACAGCGTGATGAACTCGTGAAGTTCCTCGACCTCCTGTGCGAGCGTCTCAACGGCAAGACAACAAAGGAGTACAACACCAAGAGGCTTGCCCTCAAATTGAGCCGCACCCTGTCGAAGAAACAGCCTTTGGCAGCGGAGGATATGCGCGAACTCAAAAAGATTTGTCGCCCCGTAAAGTGATTATGATATAATCGTTATCTTTGTAACCGAAAGAACAGATGAACAATACAACCTATATGCTTCGTACAAGGGTGGAACTGCCGAAAGGCACTCCAACGCATTCTTGCTGTTATGCGTGGTTAGCCCTAAATACGGAGCATTTTTATACACAGCAGTAATGATTACACTACGCAAGAACCAAGCAGAACCGATTGACAAGGCAATACAGTTCTTTCGCGAGGAGAAGCCTCGTCCAAGCCTTATCGTGCTTCCTACGGCGTGGGGAAAGTCCATACTGACTGCGTTTGTAGCCAAAAACAGCGAAGACAAATTGCTCGTACTGCAACCCTCAAAGGAGTTGTTGGAGCAGAACTACCTCAAATACATTTCCCTGTGTGGGGACTTCGGCTCAAACGCAGCCATATACAGCGCAAGTTTCAACCGCAAGGAGATTGCACAAATAACCTATGCGACAATCGGCTCTATCAAGAACCTCGGTGAAACATTTAAGAAAATGGGTTTCACAAAGATGTTGATTGACGAGGCGCACCTCTATCCCCGAGAGTCTGATAGTATGTTGGGAAAGTTCCTCGCAGAGAGCGGTATCACCCATGTCCTCGGCATAACAGCAACCCCTGTGAAATTGCAGACCAACCGCGACAGGGACGGGCAGACATTCTCGAAACTCGTTATGCTGACCTCTCGAAGCAAGAAAGGTAATTTCTTCAAGGATATTATCCATGTCGGACAGGTGCAGGAAATGGTGGAACTCAACTTTTGGAGCAGGCTTCAATACGAGGTTGGAGGCTTTGATGATAGCCTGTTGGTGTTCAACACCTCGAAGTCGGAGTACACCGAGGAGAGCGTGCAACGAGCCTACGACGCAAATGGCGGAACGCAGTCCATTATCGAGGCTCTCGACAACCACCCAGAGCGCAGGCATATCCTCGCGTTCGTTCCCTCGGTACAGGACGCTATCAACCTGTCTGAACGCTACCCGAACTCTGCCGTCATATATGGCGAAATGAACAAGGCGGAACGAGCCGACATAATACGCAGGTTCAGAGCAGGCGAAATCCGTGTTATTTTCAATGTTCGCGTCCTTTCCACAGGATTTGACTACACGGGCATTGACTGCATAATTCTCGGCATTTCTACTGCCTCTATCGCCCTGTATTATCAGATTGTCGGACGCGCCACCCGTATTGACCCGAATAAACAGGACGCTCTCATTGTAGATCTTGGCGGTAATGTGAACCGCTTCGGCAAGGTCGAGGACATCACATTCGAGCAAGGGAAAATGTGGCGTATGTTCGGCACGGGCGGTCGCCTGTTGAGTGGTATTCCTATCCACGACATCGGTAGGTACACCCGAGAGGACACGCAGGCAATCGACACCAAGCAGGCTGCGCCTATTGAGATTATGCCGTTCGGCAAGTACAAGGGAGAACGCATAGCAGACATTCCGCTTGCATACCGCCAATGGATGATACGCACCTTTGAGTGGAACGAGAAGAACGACAAACTGCGTAAATCAATAATTGCAACTATTCAATAACGATATTATGGCGAGACCGAAAAAACAATCAGTTGAGTACTTCCCTCACTTCACGAAAGGAGGGCGTACGATATTCATTCTCGAGAACAAGTTCGGGAATGACGGATATGCATTTTGGTTCAAGTTGTTGGAGGTGCTTGCAGAGAGCGACGGACACTACTACGACTGCTCGAACAACCCGAATTGGGAGTTCCTGTTGGCAAAAACCCGTTGCGACGAAGCCACAGCAAACGATATAATCAAAACGCTCATAGACCTCGGAAAGGTGGACGCTGACCTGTGGGAAAAGCGTGTCATTTGGGTTCAGAACCTCGTTGACCACTTCGTTGAAATATACCGCAGGCGTTCGGCAGTTGTACCGAAAAAACCGAGTTTCCGCGTCGAAAACCCTACCTCAAAGGGGGTTTCTGACGACGAAAACCCTACCACAGGTGTAGTTTCCGACGACGAAAACCCCGAAAGAAAAGGAAAGGAAAGAGAAGTAAAGGAAAGCAAAGGAAAGAGAAAGACATATCCCTACGAGGATATTGTCCGCCTGTGGAATGAGACCTGTATTTCTCTGCCGAGGGTTCAGAAACTTTCAGACAGCAGGCGAAACAAAATCAAGTGCCGTCTCGACGAGTTCGGCAAGGACGAGGCTGCTTGGCTACCTACTGCAGAAGCCCTGTTTGAGGCGGTGCAGGCTTCCGACTTCCTGTGTGGTCGCGGAGGATCGTCGTGGAAAGCGTCTTTCGATTGGCTGTTCGACAACTCCAACAATTGGGTCAAGGTTATGGAGGGCAACTATGCTAACAAGGGCGCAGCCAAACCACAGCAGCAGAACGAGCCTCGTCTTGGCGTGGGTGAATATATTGCCAACGGTCGCAGAACTTATGGTTCGGGGCAGGCGGTAATACCAATGGACGCTCCTCCAAGACCAAGTGAGAAGTATTGTTGGAATGCAGAAAGTCAAAATTGGATAATGCTATGATGAATTGGAGCAAATACGGTATAGAGGTTCCGTACGGACGCGGTTCGGGGAACATTAAGGTTCATTGTCCTCAATGCAGGGAACAGCGACACGACAAGCGCGACAAGAGCCTGTCCGTCAATCTCGCAACGGGCGTATTCAAGTGCCACTACTGCGGTTTCGCAGGTTGCGCAGTCGAGCATAGCGACGAGGAGAAACGCCAATGGATGGAGAGACAGGCTTGGTTCAACCCTGCTCCTATCAAGCGTCAGAAGCCCGAATACAGGAAGCCGAAACACCGCGCCAACGCCACTATGAGCGACAAGGCGATTGCTTGGTTCGGCTCCCGAGGTATCAGCTCAACGACCTTGACCGCTATGAGGGTTACGGAGGGCGTGGAGTTTATGCCTCAAAAGAACGATAAAATCAACACCGTTCAGTTCAACTACTACAAGGACGGTCAGCTCGTGAACACCAAATTCCGTACAGGTGACAAGTGCTTCAAATTATGCTCGGGGGCGGAACTCCTCCCCTACAACATCGACGCTATCAAGGGCGAGACCGAGTGTATCATCACGGAGGGTGAAATGGACGCGCTCTCATTCTACGAGTGTGGAAAGAAAGCCGTTGTCAGCGTTCCGAACGGGGCGAATGCCAACCTGTCATACCTTGACGACTACATTGAGGAGTATTTCGAGGACAAGGAGACTATCTACATCGCGGTTGATACCGACACCAAGGGCGTAGCACTCCGCGAGGAGTTGCTTCGTCGCTTCGGTGTTGAACGCTGTCGAGTGGTGGAGTACGGAGACGGTTGCAAGGACGCAAACGAACACTTGATGAAGTATGGCAAGGAGAGCCTGCTTCAATGCTTGAAGAACGCTCCCGAGGTCAAATTGGAGGGTATTTTCACGGTCAGCGACTTTGAGCAGTCCCTCGACGCTCTGTTCGAGCGAGGTATGCAGAAAGGTGTTACCATAGGACACGACAACTTCGACCGCCTGTGCAGTTTCGAGACAAAACGCCTGTGTGTGGTTACGGGTATTCCTGGGTCGGGAAAGTCGGAGTTCATCGACGAGATCGCGGAAAGGCTCAACCTGCGCTACGGGTGGAAATTCGCGTATTTCAGCCCCGAGAACGCTCCTCTCGCCTACCACGCCTCGAAACTCATTGAGAAATTCACAGGAAAGCACTTCAACAAGAGTTACCTGTCTTATGGCGAGTACAGGCAGGTCAAGGAGCATATTGAGAACAACTTTTTCTTCATTTCTCCGAGTGAGAGTTACAAGGTCGATACCATTCTTGAACGCGCCAAGTACCTCGTGCGCAGGCGTGGTATCAAGGCTCTCGTGATTGACCCGTATAACCGCTTGGAGAGCGAACAAGGACGCAAGAACGAGACGCAGTACATCAGCGAACTGCTTGACCGCTTGACGAACTTTGCGCAGCAGAACGACATCTTGATAATCCTTATGGCGCACCCTACCAAGCAGACCAAGAACAAGGAGGGAGTGATTGAAGCCCCAACCCTGTACGACATCAGCGGTTCGGCAAACTTTTTCAACAAGGCGGACTTTGGTATCGTAGTACACCGAAACCGCATTCAGAACAATACGGAGGTGCATATTCAGAAAGTGAAATTCAAGCACCTCGGAGAGTGCGGAACGGCTCTATTCCGCTACAACCTCAATAACGGACGCTACACCCCGTATGTAGAGGGAAGAGAACCCGAGTGGGACAATGGGAACCACTTGCAGGAGGAACAGCGTCGCAGAGCGAAAGAAGCCGAGGAGGCTGCCGTATTCGATTTTGACGACCTGCCGTATGGCGACGACGAAGACTGTCCATTCTAAATTGAAATCTATGAATAATTACAGCATATCAGAGGTTCATATTTCAACAATAAGGGTTGGAGACACAATCCTCCATACCGACGGGAAGATAAGAACCATAAGCAGGAACAACATAAAGCACGACCCGTTCTACGGGACGACGCTATTTGGGGATTGCTATAAACTCGGCTACCAAAAAGTCAAAAAAATAACCTATAAAACAGCAAGAGTATGAGAACAAACAAGTTCAGAGGAAAAAAGATTTCCGATGGGGAATGGTTGTATGGCGATTTAATGCACGACAACCTTGGTGGGTGTTACATATACCCGATTGAATGCGAAAACCTTTACAAAGAGAACGCCGTCATTCCCGATACGGTCGGCGAATTCACGGGACTGAAAGACAAGGGAGGCAAGGAAATCTACGAGGGTGACGCGCTCCGCTTCAACGACGGAAGTACACGCGTGGTAATTTGGAACGATCGCGAATGTGGTTTCAATATCGTAGGCTACGGAATACACCTGTGCGAGGTTGCAGGCAACATTCACGACATAGATACGCAGCACACTTGGGAAATGTGTCCCTACTGCGAAGCGGAGGTGGAACTGAACGCGGAGAAAAGCGTGCAGAAATGCCCGTCGTGCGGTAAGTACATAGTGTGTTGCTCAATGTGCGAGGAGTGTGTACAGGATTGCCCGTTAGAGCAGGAGGCGCACAGGTTGAACGACGAACAGGAACGAAAGGAGGCAGGCTATGGCAAAGAATAAAGTCAAGGTCGGTGAGTTCGTAACAATCACCGCCCGTAAGGTCAGTGACAAGGTGCAGCCCGAAATCAAACTCGGGGGAATATACCGCGTGAACAGCCTCGATAAGTTGAAAGACGGTACAGCCGTCCTCGTGCTTGATAAGGACATCAAGAAAGGAACGACGGTGCGCTGTAATGCACAGCGTTTCGATTGGAGGGTTATTTCCCCTGCCGAGATACAGGAACGCAAGTTCAAGGAGCAGGTCGCAGCCGACACCAAACGCCTTGTCAATAGTTTCTCGTTCAAGGAACACGCGCAGATCGCGTTCACTCCCCTCGTGGTGGCGCACATCGCTTGGGTGTGGGCGGAGTATGTCCTGAAAGAGTGTGCAGAGAAACGCATTGAGGAGGTCAAGAAACTCTCGAGAGCCGTCCGACACCTGCGCGACAAGTACGAGACCGCTATCCGTAAAGACCTCGACCTCGCTCATTTCAGAAAGATACAGGAGCAGGCTGACCGCTTCCTTATGGAACATCATTTCGACTTTCAGAGACTCTACTTCTCAACCTGTAACGATGTGAACTACCAACACCCGAAAGCCCCGTACAACAAGTTGCGCACATTTGCGTTCATCGGGGTTCAGTTCTGCAAGTTCCTGCACGACTACGAGAACGAAATGGGACGCTTCATTCAGAGCCGTATCGGGGGCGAATGTAGGGAGGGACACCTGCCCTGTATGAGTGAACTCGAAACCTGCTTCGACGCATACATAGGTAACTTCCCTGTGAACCCGACGCAGAACACGCTCGTGTCGTTGGGCGTATTGAGGAAGAACCTCGACCAAATTGAATTTGAATTGAAAGACTGATATTTCAGCATTTTACTAACATCAAAAAATTAACAGTTATGGCAAATTTTAGTATCAAGACCGACCTGCTCAAATTGGCAGGCGCATTCGTGACAAACCTCAAAGGCAAGACCGCTACCAAGCAATGCCTCGTTATTCCCGTAGAGGACGCAGCCCTGTTCGTCGGCAAGAACGGCGTGTACCTCAATCTGACCGCTATCGAAATGCGTGAGGCTCGCTATGGCGATACCCATTGCGTCAAGCAGTCCCTCGACAAGGATCGTTATGACGCGCTTTCGGAGGAGGAGCGCAAGGCTCTCCCTATCCTCGGCGGTATGAGACAGCTCGAAACGAAGCAGCAGACAATGGAGGTCAAGACAACAATGGACGCATCGGCAATTGCGGACGAGGACGACCTACCGTTCTAACACAACCAACCAACGAGGTACATCGGCAGGGTGAGGATTTCCGTCCTCTCCCTGTTGGCGTTCTCTTGGAACAACAGAAAAGGCTCAAATTTCAACGATAATGAACACAACCAATAAAGTACCCACCAAGCGGAAGAAAACCGCTCTCGCTCAAAATTCGGAAAAAATAACGGACGCATTCACGCTCCTATGCAGGAAAGAATTGAGACAGGAGTGTGTCAAGGAGTACCGCTTCCACCCGAAACGCAAGTGGAGGTTCGACTACGCTTTCCCTGCTGTCAAACTCGCTCTCGAAGTGGAGGGCGGTGTATGGACGAGGGGACGACACACCCGTCCGCAGGGTTTCTTGAACGACATAGAAAAGTACAACACAGCGACGCTTCTCGGGTGGAGAGTTCTTCGAACTACTCCCGACGAATTGTACACGAATTGTACGCTAAATATGCTGAATTTTGCGATTACGGGGACTTTTTACACCGAAAATGCTCTTTTTTTACCAAAATAGTGATTACATTATAATCATTTGAATTACCTTTGTAGCAGTTTATCAACAACTAACAAAATTTTCAAACTATGGTACAATTTTCCGAATATGTATCGCTCGGACACCCCGACAAGATTGCTGACTACATCAGTCAGTACTTGCTCGACCGATACATCGAAAAAGACCCCGACACCCGTTATGCTGTCGAGGTGCAAATCAAAAATTTCAAGGTTACTCTCGGAGGCGAAGTCTCGTCAAAGCACCAATTCAGCAACAGCGAAATAGCAGGCTATGTTCGCGAGGCGGTGAACGACATCGGCTACACCCGTGAGTATATGCAGAAATGGGGTGCAGACAATACTATTTGTGGCGACTTGCTCGATGTTACGGTGCTTATCAATCAGCAGTCCCCCGACATCGCACAGGGACTGAAAGGTTGGGGAGACCAAGGTATCTTCTTCGGCTATTGTGCGTACAACAACACAACCTGCGGTATGCCTTTCGAGCATTCCGTTGCCAAGAGGCTCTGCAAGGAACTTTTCGAGAGCGGTATTGGAGGTCTCGACATTAAGACGCAGGTCGTTACCGACAACGGAGTTATTACCAAGGTCATTGTGGCTATCCCTTTGCTCGACGACACAAGCGTAAAGACCGTAAAGCATTTCGTCCGCAACCGTATCAAGGGCAACTACAAACTCATCGTCAATGGAACAGGTCGATATGTTCAGCACTCCTCAATCGCAGACTGCGGAACAACAGGTCGCAAACTCGCGGTGGACTTCTACGGAGGATCGTGCAAAATCGGCGGAGGCTCCCCTTGGACGAAAGACGGTAGCAAAGCTGACCTCACTCTCAACCTCGTAGCCCGTAAACTTGCTATTGAACACGCTATCGACAACCAATGCGATGTATTCGTCTCGCTCGCTTGCTGCATAGGCAAACAGGAGGTGGACTACTGCATTCAAGACGCAGCAGGTAATGTCATAGCCGAGGGAACAGGCAAATTTGACCCCGAAATCCTACGCGAGAACTACAAGTTGAACACCCCGATATTCGCTTCTATGTGCCGTTGGGGACTTTTCGGAGAGTTCCAACAGGACAAGGCGTGGGAGCGCAAAAATAAGTAACTGATTGTCAATCAAAATAAATCACAATTTCAATATGAAGACCGAAAATGTACTGCTTTCGCAAGTGAAAGTAAATGAGGCGAACCCTCGCACGATAAAGGAACACAAACTCCGTCTTCTGATGGAGCGACTGATTGTTTTCCCCAAGATGATTACCCTGCGTCCCGTAGTGGTGGATAATGCTATGGTGGCTCTCGGCGGAAATATGCGTATCAAGGCACTCAACGAAATCTCTATCCTGTCGCTCGACGAGATTGCAGAAATCGCAGCCAAGACCAAGAACTTCCAACGCCTTACCAAAGCCGAGCAGGAGGCTCTCCTCGCTTATTGGCAGAAGTGGCTCGACCGCCCAACGGTAGAGATTGCCCGTGCTTCGGAACTTTCTGACGCGGAGAAACAGGAGTTCATCATTGCCGACAACGCGTCGTTCGGCGAATGGGATTACGACGCTCTTGCCAACGAGTGGGACGCAGCCGACCTCAATAGTTGGGGCGTTGATGTGTGGAACCCCGAGAAAGACGGGGGTGGGTTCAGTGGTTTCAACGGTGGCAGTGGTGCTTCTCGTGGCGGTGCTTCCGCAGGTTCGACAGGTGCGTCTGCTCCTGCTGACTTCAACACGGACGCTCTCCCTCCCGAGTTGCAGGGACAGGACATTGACCCAGACGACCTCCCCAAGATACAGGGCGACAACGAGACTGCTATGGAGCGTATCATCATCGTGTACCCGAAAGACCGTGCAGAGCAGTTGGCACAGCACCTTGGCTTGGAGGAAATCAACAAGGTGGTTTACAACATTGACGAACTCTCGTTATGACCTACGCTGAATACATAGCGTACCACAAGCGAGGCGACGCAGGAGCAGAGGAGCGAATGATTGCTTCTCTCTCCTCTCGTTTGAGGCTCTCGGAGTGGGATAGGTTCAGACTGATTTACTACTACACAATGACCTACCATATCCCGAGTGCGCTTCGTCTGCTCCTACGACAGGGAACAAAACAGGCAGAACTCGTATTCCGTACCGACCGACGCTATGTGCGCTGCAACGGGGCATACGACCGTCTGCTCGCAGAACTCAACCCGAGCAAACTTGCAGACCTGCAACGCTGCAAGACTACGCAGGAAGCCTACAACACCGTTCGCGGTTGGTTCTTCTTCGGGCGTTACGCTGCGTTCCTATTCCTCGAAGTGTACTACCATTGTTTCCGTCCGAGTTGGCAGGACAATGTGCGCTACAAGTGGGAGGCAGACGAGAACTACACCAAAGGCGCGGTGTCTATCATAGGCACAGCCGACACCACAGCCCTCGACGAGTTCCTTGAAAGAGCCAAGCGAGATACAGGCGACAATGCGTTCGCCATTGAGACCTCGCTGTGTGCCGTAGCCAAGTTCTCAAAGGGAACAAGGTGGGACGGGTTCTACACGGAGCGTATGCTTGCCGAGGCTGACAAGAGCAAGGAGTACGGACAACTCATTTACCAATGCTTATGAAAAAGACTTGCGTATTCATCTGCGGTACAAACTGCACAGGAAAAACCACCGTTGCGAAAGCGTTACAGGCTCGCTTCGGTGGTATCCGTGCAACAACCTCCGACACTACCTACTGCAACGATAGCAGAGCCTGTTTCGCAGGACGGTACAAGACCGACGGCAAGCACGGAGGGGTTGATGTTCTGAACCGCACCGACACGCTTGCAGGGATAGTCAAGAACGGGCTGCAGACGGCTGATGTGGTATTCTGCGAGGGTTCGTATCTCGACACTTTCGGGCAGAACCTACTCAACGCCATATTCGCAGGCGAGAAGCAGTTGTATGTGTTCCTATACTGCTCGCAGAAGATACTGACGGAGCGTAATTGGGCGAGGCTTGACGACAAGAACAAGGGCGGTCAGCGACAGGAGGTCATAGCCCGTATGATGAACAAGCAACGCAGGGTTCTCTCCTCCGCAAAGAAGTATGCCTCAATCGGCGTTCCTGTGCTGACTATCGACAGCGGAACGACACCAACGGAGGCTATTGTTGAACAGATATTGAACCGCTTGGGAATATGAAAACTTGTGTGTTCCTCATAGGAACGAATTGCAGCGGTAAGACCTCACTCGCCAAGGCTCTGATTACCCGATTGGGGGGGGCAAAACAGGCGACAAAGTGGCTCACGGAGGTCGGGGACAGCCGTTACTGCTTCGCAGGGAAATACAGCGAGGAAAGCCGTTACGGTGGTGTGGACGGGTGGAATGAGACAAAGCCTCTGCGAGGGGTTGTCGAACACGCCCTGACTACTCACGAAGTTATCCTCTGCGAGGGAGTGAAACTACACAATAACGGGGCGAATTTGAGCAACGCCCTGTACGCTGCGGAACAGCGACTTGTCTGCCTCCTCTACGCGCCTGCACAGGTGCTGAACGAGCGGTTGAAATCGAGATCGGGTTCGCAGGTGTCGCTCGCTATACTGAAAGACCAACAGGCTTGCGCCCGTTCGTTGCAGAAGTGGCAGAAAATGGGAGGTATCAATGTAATGCACCTTGACACCTCGACAATGACAATCGACGAGTGTGCGGAGACGCTCCTCGCCAAAATTAAATCAATAGCAGGAATATGATACCATACGACGAAAACCTTATCAAGGAAATCAGCAGGAACTGCGGTAGCAAGTCCATTTTGGAGGGCTTCGCCTACTACCGTTCTATGCGTCATTTCCACCCCGAGACATTTTGGTACGACTTCCACGAGCGCAAGGGGTACTGCGTAGCCTACAAGGGCAAGAAACACGCCCGTCTGATTGGTATTGCTGTCCGTTCCGACTGCCAAGGTCAAGGCATAGGGCGGAGATTGTTTTTAAGGCTCATTTCCCGTGCGAAACAGGCAGGGTTGAGTAAAGTTACATTCCGCACCTCAATCTTTGAAGAGGCGCAACATTTCTATGCAAAAATGGGGTGTAATGTGGTTGGTCTGAAAGACAACGACTTCGAAATGGAATACATCATCAAATAAAATACATTCATTATGGCTGAAACTTATTATCAATCCCCGAGGTGGACGGCAGAGATAGCAGACTGCTCTATGCCGATGACCTTTGATACATACTCGAACTGCTCGTTCGGTTGTATGTACTGCTTCTCGCAGTATCAGCGCGGTATCGGTGGCGCAAAGGAAGCCTACCTCAAAAAGGAGGTTCACCCCGTCAATGTAAAGCGTATCAAGGCTATGTTCACTGACCCCGACAAACACGCAGGTCAGTTCGCAGAGTACATCAAGCAACGCCGTGTAATGCAATGGGGCGGTCTCTCCGACCAATTCGACGGCTTCGAACGCAAGTACGGGCAGACCCTTGAACTGCTCAAATTCTTCAAGGAAATCGACTATCCTCTATGCTTCTCGACCAAATCGACTTGGTGGACGCAGGACGAGCGTTACATGGAACTCGTGAGAGGTCAGAAGAATTGGAACTTCAAGTTCTCAATCATCACTCTCGACGAGAACAAGGCGCGTATCATTGAACGAGGAGTGCCTACTCCCCTGCAACGCCTCGACGCTATCGAGCGAATTGCCAACGCTGACGCAGGAGGAGCAACCCTCCGTCTCCGTCCGTTCATTATCGGCGTTTCAACCCCGTCGTACCTCGACCTTATCCGTGAAGCAGGCAACAGGGGTGCTTCGGCTCTCTCAACGGAGTTCTTCTGCGTGGAGCAGCGTAGTCAGACCCTCCGAGAGTTTATGCCAACCCTCTCCGACCTGTGTGGTTTCGATGTTATGGCGTTCTACAAGAAGTACAGCGTGGCGCAGGGCTACCTCCGTCTGAACCGCAAAATCAAAGCACCATTCATTCACAATATGCGAGACCTGTGCAAGGAGGTCGGAATGCGTTTCTATGTGTCCGACGCTCACTTCAAGGAGTTGTGTTGCAACGGCTCTTGTTGCGGTCTCCCTGCCGATTGGAACTACTCGAAAGGTCAGTTCTGCGAGGCTCTCCAAATTGCCAAGCAGAAAGGCGTGGTGTACTACTCGGACATTCGCAAGGACATCGAGGAACTGCACTCGGGCTATGATTGGGGCAAGGCGACAGGCTTCAACGCGAACTCCTCGGAGAAGCGAGCGCAGTTCTACGGTATGAGTATGGCGGACTATATGCGTTGGTTGTGGAACAACCCACAGGCAGGACAAAGCCCGTACAAATTGTTCGAGGGCGTTCTTCAACCCGTAGGCAAGGACGGCGAGGGCAACATCATCTACAAGTATAACACAGCAAGAACTTTCTGATATGGCAGGAAACAACAATACCGCTTCTCGTAGGCATATCCGCGAGGGGCGAATGCTCATTGTAGCCGAAATGTACAAGAAAGGCTACTCAATCAAGAAGATTGCCGAGGAGGTCAAGAGGCGTATGAATACGACCTGCTCGACGCGCACCATTTGGAACGACATCAACGCCCTGCTCAAAGAGTGGCGTGAAACCCGTATTGAGGACATAGACCTGCGCTTGCAGTTCGAGTTGGAGTGTATCGACGACAACATCTGCGAGCTGTGGAAACAATGGGAGAAGTCCAAGGAGGACTACACCAAGCAGTACAGCAAGCGTGTGGGTATTCCTATGCCACAGGACGCGAGCGGAGACGGCGAGGGTCAAGGCGGTGGCGGAGGTGCAAATGAAATCGTCACGATCCGTCGCGAGCAGTCAGAGCAGAACGAGGTTGGCTTGGGCGACCCTCGTTACATTGCCGAGATACGCCAACAGCAAATGGAGCGACGCAAGTTGCTCGGTATCTATGCCCCCGAAAAGAGGGACATCAGTTGCGAAACAACATTCACTTCGCTGCTTATGGAGAGTGGCACAATCGACGAAAACTAACAACAGGATATGTTGAAACAGGAACAAATGATACGACGACGGGGTTTGTCGCTGATGAACTCGTGGAGGGCGGATTGGTGCAAGTTCGCTCGGGAGGCTCTTGGAGTGTCTCTCGACGCTGAACAGCAGGCAATCTTGCGTTCCGTGCAGTTCAACGCGCGTACCTCCGTCGCTTCGGGTACTGCTCGCGGAAAGGACTTCGTGGCTGCGGTGGCTGCTATTTGCTTCCTGTATCTCACGCCTCGTTGGAATAAGAACGGGGAACTCGTTGAGAACACCAAGGTAGCATTGACAGCCCCTACTGACCGACAGGTTAAGAACATTATGATGCCCGAAATCTCACGCCTGTACAACAGGGCTAAACAGCGCGGTGTTGTACTGCCTGGTCGTCTGAACGCCTACGACATTCGTACGGACTTCGACGAGTGGTTCTTGACAGGCTTCAAGGCGGACGAACACAACCACGAGGCTTGGTCGGGTTTCCACGCCGTCAATACAATGTTCGTCGTCACGGAGGCTTCGGGTATCAGCGATGATACCTTTGCTGCTATCGAGGGTAACTTGCAAGGTAACTCGCGAATATTGCTCGTGTTCAACCCCAACACCTCTATCGGATATGCAGCCCGTAGCCAAAAGGGCGGTCGTTGGAACAAGTTTCAGTTGAACTCGCTGACTGCCCCGAATGTGGTTGAGAAAAGGCAGGTAATCGCAGGACAGGTGGACTACGAATGGGTGCTTGATAAACTCGAACAATGGTGTATGCCTATTCGCGAGGACGAGCAACAGGAGGAGTTCGACGACTTCTGCTTCGAGGGCAAATGGTATCGCCCCGACGATCTATTCCGCAAGAAAGTGCTTGGCAAGTTCCCGAAAGTTTCGGAGGATATTCTCATTCCGCAACAATGGATTGAGGCTGCGCACGAACGGTGGATTGAGGCGCACGGAGAAGAACCTGCACAGGCAGGTCAGCGCGTTCTCGGTGTCGATGTGGCAGGTATGGGACGCGACTGCACCGTGTTCTGCGAACGCAAGGAGAACTATGTGGCTCCGTTCCGCAGTTTCAATAGCGGTGGTACTGCAGACCACATGGAGGTTGCAGGAAAGGTAAAAACCGAGCGCGTGAAGCACCCGAAAATGTTTGTCAGCATAGACACCATTGGCGAGGGTGCAGGCGTATTCAGCCGTTGTGTTGAGAACGAGTCGGCACAGGGCAAGCCGTACATCATTTCCTGCAAGTACAGCGAGGGCGCGAAGAACCCACAGGGAAAGGACTTGACCGACATTACAGGTCAGCACCGCTTCCTCAATATGAGGGCGTACCTGTTCTGGGCTGTTCGTGATTGGCTGAACCCGAAAAACAACACGGGGGCTATGCTCCCTCCCGACCCGCAGTTCGACGAGGAGGCTTCCGAAATCCGTTGGGCGTTCCGTAGCGACGGCAAGATACAGATTGAGGCAAAGGAGGACATCAAGAAACGCATTGGGCGAAGCCCAGACAAGTTCGACGCTCTCGCCAACACATTCTACCCTGTGTTCGTGCGCAAGGCGATAAACCTCGAACGCCTGTCAAAAATAGTTCACTAAACATCAAAAAACTGATAGAAATATGGCAACAACAATCCAAGAAATCCTCGACGCAGGATTACCTGCGGCAACACAAATTGCTGCACTCAAAGAGAAGTCTATCCGAGTTCCCTCGTGGGGAGGTCGTTTCGGTTTGGTTCACGAGTACGACCCTCGCAAACACCCCGTAATGAACAAGGCGAAGTACCCCGATGTAGTCAATGACGACGGGAGCCTCGAACTTGTTACTCGCATTACCTGCGATATGCAGCGTTTGGCTGTGAAGCGTATGACGGAACTCGTGTGTGGTACACCTGTCAAGCGTGTGTACAAACCCGAGAATACCAAACAGCAGGAAATCGCCCGTATCATTGAGAAAGTGTTCGAGCGAAACCGCATTGACAGCGTGAATATCGAGCGTTGTAATATGCTCTACGCAGGCTGCGAGGTAATGACGCTGTGGTATGCTGTGGAGCAGAAGAATAAACTCTACGGAACTGACAGCAACCTCAAAATGCGCTGCAAGAACTTCTCTCCTATGCTTGGAGACGAGTTGTACCCGTTGTTCGACGAATACGGCGATATGATTGCCCTCTCGGTGGGTTACTCCCGTAAGGTTGGCGGAAAGACCGTCTCATACTTCGACGCATACACCGCAGACCGTCATATCAAGTGGAGCAACGAGGCTACAAGCGCGTGGAGCGTTGTCGAGGACGAGGAAATCTCGCTCGGCAAAATCCCTGCAATCTATATGTTCCGTCCAACCCCTATTTGGGAGGACACTTCAAAGATCGTGTTTGAGATTGAGTGGGCGTTGAGCAGGAACGGCAACTACCTGCGCAAGAACTCCAAGCCCCTGTTCGTGGTGTTTGCTGACGAGGCTATTCAGTACGGCGACGAGAAAGACGAACACAAAGAGTTCAAGTCCGTTATGCAGTACCCGAAAGGCTCTACCGCAGCGTATGTTACTTGGCAGCAGGCGGTCGAGAACCTCAAATTCTATGTGACCGAACTCCGTCAGTCGTTCTTCACGCAGTTGCAGTTGCCCGATTGGAGTTACGAGAGTATGAAGTCCAACCCTATGTCAGGCGAGAGTCGCAAGCAGTTGTTTATAGACGCGCAGCTCAAAGTCAAGGACGAAAGTGGTCGCCTGTTGGAGTTCTTCGACCGCGAGGTCAATGTCATCAAGGCGTTCTTGAAAATCATACTCCCCGAGGATATGCACAGCGACATCGACGCTCTCCCTGTTGAGACGCAGGTCAGCCCGTTCACTATCACGGACGAAAAGGACACAATCACGAACCTAATGTCAGCGAACGGTGGCAAGCCGATTATTTCGCAGCGCGAGTCTATCGAAATGCTCGGTTGGAGCGATGATGTTGACAAGACGCTGAAAGAGATAGCCGAGGAGAGCGCAGCCGACGCTTTCGAGCCTACCTTGTAGCGTATGGCGAAGAAGAACTACGGGCGCAAGGTCAAAGAACCGCCCAAGTATCGCTGCAAGGACTGTCGCCATTCGTACGATTGGAACAGCAAGGCTCTTGACGGGCATTGGATATTATGCCGTTGCCCGTACGACGAGAAAACTGAATACGGGAAGTGGTGTAAATTCCTATCCGACCCGTCCTGCGAAAAACATTTTGAATTGAGAAACGATGCCGAAGAACCACCGATTAGACAAATGGGAGGCACAGCACAGGCGTAACCTCACCAAATACGAAGCGCAAATTGTCGAACTTTTTAGAGGGGCTGTCCGAGAGGCAGCCTCCCTAACTCATTTATTGGGCGATTTTAACCCCGAGAAGCCATTTTCGTTCTCCGATTATCCGATTACACAACAAAGGGTGGAACGATTGCTCGGAGGGCTTAAAAACGACATCTACGGAGTTATCGTGAACGGTGTCCGTAGCGAATGGACGCTCGCCAACAACAAAAACAACGAACTCTGCAACCAAGTATTCGGAGACGCTATCGGGGCGTTGTCGCAGGAGCAGTACGAACGCTACTATTCAACCAACCCCAAGGCGGAGGAGGCTTTCCTCGCGCGAGCAGAACAGGGGTTGAACCTCTCGGATCGCGTGTGGAAATATACCGACCAATTCAAGGAGGAAATCGAAATGGGGCTTGACCTCGGATTGAGACAGGGGCTGTCTGCAGACGAAATGAGCAAGCAGTTGCGCTCGTTCCTTATGCACCCGAATACATTGTTCCGCAGGGTTCGCGACGAACACGGACAACTGCAACTCTCCAAGGCAGCGAAAGCGTACCACCCAGGCAGGGGTGTGTACCGAAGTTCCTACAAGAACGCCCGTCGCCTCGCTGCTACCGAGTGTAACATAGCATACCGCACAGCTGACTACGAGCGTTGGCAGGATTTGGACTTCGTCGTTGGTATGCGTATTGTGTTGAGCAATAACCATACTCTCAACGGAGAGCCTTTCGAGGATATATGCGACCAATTGAGCGCACCGCTCGGGAGCAAGGCTACAAGTGGGCGTGGTTGCTATCCCAAGGACTTCAAGTTTACAGGGTGGCACCCGTTATGCCGTTGTCATACGGAGTCTATTCTGAAAACCCGTGAGGAAATGGCTGCGGACAACGCCCATATTCTCGCAGGAGAACCCGTAAGTACACGAAGCGCGAATACCGTTGATGATGTACCGCAGGAGTTCAAGGATTGGCTGAAAGACAACGAAAAACGAGCACAGCGCAGTTACTCAATGCCGTACTTCATCAAGGACAATCCGCAGTACCTACCCAAAGGGTATCAGAACCTGTACGGGCTGAAAGCCCCGTGTGCGAGTTATGCAGAGTACGAGAAAGCGATGAAGTACAACAAGCAACACGCAGGCTTCTCAAAGGCGCAGTTGGCAAACAACAGGGAACTCAACGAGGCTCTCCCCGTCCTGCAAGGTCAGATAATGCCGTTCGGTATGGCAGACCGAGGACACCCAAACCCAAATTTCTCTATTGAGAACGCAAGTGAATTGGGCTACCACCATAACTGCCAAACCTGTACGGTGGCGTATGAACTCCGTCGCAGGGGCTTCGATGTTACAGCAAAATCGAACCGCGTTGCGCACACGCAGAAACTATTGGTGAATGGCGTGGAGGTTGAAGTGGAACACAGGGAAATCGCTTTTTGGCAAGCCCGTACGAAACTATCTTGGCAACAGCGTTTCTTGAACCCCGACGGAACGGATGTTGTGCCTATAAAGTCGGCAGGGATTGAAAATACTATCGAAGCCAAGAAGTCGTTTATTGAAGCACACACCCAAGAGGTAGGACGCTACGAGGTGTACTGCCGTTGGGACGCACAAAACGCCCATGTGTTCATCATCGAGAAACAAAAAGGTGGCAACCTCGTGTGGTATGACCCACAATCAGCCGAGATTGCCACAATGGAGGAGCGTTATCTCAAGAAGATGATACACTCCGATATTTGGGTAACAAGGATTGACGACAAACTTGTCAATCCGAAATTCGCAGAGAGGTTATTACAGGCGGAACATTAGGTCGAACCCGTCCTTTCCGCTAACCATATTCACCTCGTCGTCTTTGAGCAACAGGTAGGTCGGCATTCCCAATGGTTCGGGAGTGCCGTCTTCGTCTATGATACCGACGCTGTACACCTTTGAACCGTCAATCTCGCCCTCGTAACCAACGCTATTAAAACCCTCTTTTGAGGCTGCGTCCTGTATGATTTTTGGTATTTCCATAACACCCCAAATTACTGCTTTGTGTAAGTCTTGTTGTTGCGCTCGGTAGTTCCGTAGGGGCGCATTTTGAACTCGGTGCTGCTGACACGAACGAGCGTTCTCTTGTCCTCCTTGCCGACAACCTCGTTGCCCTCATCGCAGGGGTAGAACGACACCGTAACACCCTTGCCCTCCTCATTTCCTACAATCGTGAACAGGCAGCGTTTTGATACCTGCAACAGGTGGTCGTTCTGATACTGCTCGACCTCCGCCACTCCATAAGCCTCGAAAGTTCCGAACAGGCTGACCTCCTCATACGGGGTGCTGAACGGGCTGAATACGATATCCTCACTCTCGGTTGTGTTCAAACTCTCCGAATAGAGTTCCCCGTGCCAAGAACCTACGAGCAGAGCCTTTGTCTCGGTAAGCCAAGTTGGCTCGGGCGCGGTCGGTTCTTCCTTTGAACAGGCGGCAAACAACAACATTGATACCGCCAACAGCATTGCTTTTCTCATAATACTCAATGATTTCGTTGTGTTATACGGCGCAAAGGTCGGAATAATATCCCAAACGGCAAAATCACAGCACCGAGTTATTTTTCTCAAATTTTGAGCGAGGGCGAAGATTGTACCTCGCCCAAGCCATTTATCAGTCGGAAATTTTCGTTGTGCGAGAGGCTCGTTTTTGGGGCTTCCTGCTTATCGGCTCTTTCTTGACCGAGCAGAGCCTGTTGTAATACGGCTTCCCCACCTCGATACCTGCGTTCCACAGCGTCCTCACGGTGCAGCCGACCTGCTCGGGCGTGAACACCTCATAGATCGCTGCGAGTGAGTAGAAGTAGAAGTCAGTTCTCACATCGTCGGCGAGAGGCTGCTCTCGGAACGACACTTGGTAGATGTACTCTTTCATTGCTCCTGCTCCTCCTCTTTCTTGCGGTTAATCTCGATGTCTCCGTGTGTTGAGAACTCCCAATCAATGTTCTCGTCGAGCGACTGAATGCTCCCGAGGTTGCAGCCGACCGACTGACGGATTTTCTCCTCTGCCTGTTCCCTGCTGCCTGCTCTTACGACGAACTCTCCTCTGAATACGAGTTTCGCCCTGATCTTGTACTGCTTTTTTGCCATAGTTTTACTGATTTTATGCCCCCAATCCAAGGGCGGTTATTTTTGGATATATCGTAGATATATCTTTTTCTTTTCTTTTACTTTACTTTCCTTTGTGGTGTTTCTTCCGTCCAAAACCCTGTTTAACCTGCATTTTCGACGCGGAAACTCCCGTTGTGGTGTGGTTTATGTCGTCAGAAACCCGATTTTCCTGTAATCACTCCTCCGATTTGAGTAATGCGTCAATGGAATAGAACGCGCATTTGCGGACGATCCTGCGAGCAACCTCCTCTCCCCAATAGTCAAGGACAATACGGATAGCCTCCATATCTCCGTCGTAGGCGATACAACTCTCGAAGTTGTTGAACTCGTAGCAGTACACCTCCTGTGGGTCGCACTCGTTCTTGATAGTCTCGCGCACACCCTCGTAGTACTTCATTAGTTTTTCGTAGCCGTCCTTGGTGGCGAACCCTCCTCCTGCTATTCTCACAAGTTTTTCTCCCTCGTTGAGTGGGCGAATAGATTTCAACCCCTGCTTGAACTGCTCGGTAGAGAATGCGAAGAAGCAGTCGAACTGCTTCAAATCAACCCTGTTCCTCGCGTCGCATATTTCCTTGTAGCGGTCTATTGTCTTGTCGTTCTCCCACGACATCATACCGTCGCTGTTTTCCCAATCCTGTCTGAATGTAAATGCTGCCATTGTCATTATGCTTTGAGTAAAAAATCAATCCTTGTCTTGACTTCGAGGGCGAAAGACAACCCCCTGTCTCCGAATGCTTGCGCCTCGCTACACTTCCCGTCCCTGTCATAGGTAACACACGCCATTGTGCCGTCGGGCAGGTCTATTGTCAGACGGGGCTTGCCGAAGTGCATATCGATACTGATTTTGGGCTTGCGCTTGCTATTGTCCTGCTCATCCTCGAAGATCGGCTGAATATACTTCACCGACTGAACGACGAGAGGCTTGGGGTATTGCTCCAATGCTACTGCCCTGTTGCCCCAAAACCAATCGTGGAGGGCGTCTATGGTTCTTGTACCAACTTCGATGTAACCCTGCTCACGGGCTACCTGTTCTGCTACGATTAGCATTGCTGTATTAGCGTTCATAAGTTGAAAGTTTATGCCCTCCCGTGAAGAACTCGACAGGAGGGCGGTTAGTATTGTTATGCCTGTATTCTCACTCGGTTCATCAACGCGCCCGAAATCTCGTGGAGTTCCCTGCTTCGCTCGGGGGTCAGCTCGCGAGCGTGAGCCGTGATAGCCTGCGTGAGTTTCCACAATGTGGCTGCGCCCTGTACTCCGTCGTCTGGGTTGTTGTTCATCAAGATTTTCTCGACCGCCTGTCCCTCGGCTTTGAGCAGACCGCCGTCCTTTGTGAGTTTCTTGATTTCGCGCTCGAAGTCCACATCAATTTCAGAGGCTGCCTGTATCTCGATTGCTTTCTGCATAATGTTGTCCTTGCTGAATAGACCGCGAGTGAGGTCGCGAACCGCTGATACGGTGGTACGGGTGTCGAGTTCGTAGGTTTTCTGCGAGAGTTGCAGGTTGTCGGGCAGTTTCGAGCCAAGGTGTACCTGCTTCATCACGCTCTCGCGAACCATACCGTTGAGACAGGCTCCGTTGAGCAGGAACGCTCTCATATCAACCGCTCCGTCGCCGTAGTCAGAGGTTGAGAACCTCGCACCTGCGAAGATTATCACATCGCCGTTCTTGGCGGTCGGGATAGTGATTGGTGTCGGCAGGATTGTCTCCGCCCAAACCTTGGTGTCGTTCATGTATGCGTCCGAGATAACTGCGCCCTGTCCTGCTGCCTCCTGTACAAAGGCGGTCAAGATTTCAACCGAGTTCAAACGGCGGTAAGAGTCCGACAGGACACCGCGCACCTGCTCGCCGACGGTACGAATGAGGACACGGCTGCGCTGCGTCCAACTGCTATGCTCGTTCAATAGGTGTGCTGCCAACTGCTGCGCCCATTCGTCTCCTCCTGCGAGGTTGAGCAGATAACGCTGCGGAACGCCCATACGGTCTGCCAACTGACGAACCGCGTTGCTGTGTACCGAGAACTGACCGTCAGGCATATTCAAGAATAACCCATTCTCTGCCTTGAAAGTGATAACAGGATCGTGTTCCTGCTTACGGAGGTTTACTCCGAGAGGTGCGATGTAATCCTGTGCGATCTTGCCCTCCTCAATGAGGCGTTCCATTGTAGCCTGTACGCCTACCGCCTTGTTCTCTACCATTCTCTGAACTTTGTTCATTACTACCTCGTTCAATCCTTGCTGAACTTCAATTGCTGTTGTTGCCATAATTTTGACTGATTAAATGATTATTGATTGATTAGAAATTTGCTTTGAGTTTGAGTTGGCGCAGAACCTCTTTCAGTTCTCCGTCGGTGTAGCGTTCTGCAACCCCTCTTGGGACTGCGTTGTGATTGGCAGCGATTTGTATCGCTCGCTCTCTCGAGACTTTGTAAACCTTTGTTTTCATATCTTGCTGTTATTGGTTGATTACTTGTTGTAGAAAGACACTTTCAAGCCCCTGCGGAGTTTGCATACACATACATCTTCGAGGCAGCGGTCAGCGCGGTCGAGGAACTTGTTGGCGAACTCAATACCGATAATCGCGATAAGACCTGTAACACCTACTGCTTTGTTCACTTTGTTTCCGTTGTTGTCAAGACCGTAAACCTTAATGCGGTAGTTGCGGTTGATTTCGGTAGTCGAATAATTCAAAACTTGGTTGTTCATATTTTTGCTGTTTTTGGGGTTATCAAAGTGATTTCATTGTAATCACACCGCGAAGTTCGGGCGTTATTTTCAAAATAGCAAACTTTTTTGAGAAAAAATTGCGTTTTCGGTTAATTTATTTTTTCAACCCCAACGAGACGCCACTCGGACGCATTTTTGCGAAATGAGCAGAAAAATGTACGGAAAAACACAAATAAATGCTTATTCTATAATCATTTTATCAAAATTTGCAATAACTTTGCACAATAAACTGAACAGTAAATTTACAAAAGTTATGAGAAAGCAAATTCTTGAAGCACTGAAAGCCAAGTTCGAGGGGGTCAGTGAAGCAGTATTAGGCAGGATAGCCGACAAGTTGGCGAAGACTGTCACAACGGAGGAACAGGTTGCAACCGCAGTCGAGGGGGTAACAATCCAACAGGTGATTGAGAACTATGCAGACAGCCGTGCTACCGAGGCACAGCAGACAGCGGTTCGCAGTTACGAGAAGAAGTACGGTCTCAAAGACGGTGCAAAGGTGGACGGGGGCGCACCTACCAACGAACCCAAAAACAATGGTGGCAACGACGATGTCCCTGCTTGGGCGCAGGCAATCATTGACAGCAACAAGTCTTTGACCGAGCGTCTCAACAAAATGGACGGAGAGCGTACTACCGCAACCCGTAAGCAGCAACTCGCAAAGATTATCGAGAAACTGCCCGAGACACACCGAAAGGCTTATGAGCGCATTTCGCTCGACACATTGAGTGACGAGGAGTTCGCTACTTTGCAGACGGAGGTTACGGCAGAGGTTTCGGCGATCGTGGCAGAGAACAAGTCAAGAGGGGCTGTGTTCGGTCGTCCTGTCAATAACAGCACAGGCAAGAACGGAGGAGGCTCGGAGAAAGAGGCTACCGACGAGGAGGCACAGGCTGTGGTTGACAAATTATCAATTTAATTGTTTCACTTTTAATTCTTTACAAAAATGCCTACTGCAAATTTGAACAGAAAGTCAATCGAGGTCAATGACGGTTTGGACTCTATCGTCATCGTCAAGGACTTGGGCGACATTCCTGGTGGTCGCTCCCTCGATGTTTCGGGCGTTGCTGCTGATGTAGAGTATCTTCGTGCAGGTCATATCCTCGTGAAGAATGACACTACCAAGGCTGTATCGCCTCTTGGTGTCAATGAGGGCGCGTATGTCGCACTTCCTTCGGGACACTCGTATCTCGGCGTTCTGAAAGCCTCAATCGCTGTCAAGGACGCTCGTGCTGCAATCCTTACTATGGGACAGGTAAACGCTGCTGCAAGCCCTTATCCTGTAACCGACGCAATCAAGAAAGGGTTGCCTAACATTCAATTCTTGTATTAACCCCTAAAATCGTGTAAATCGTATGAATAGCACTTTATTCGGCGGAATTGTAGATAAGTTCTTCCGCCTCGTAATCGGTAAGATTACCGAGAAATTCAACGGCAAAGCGACCGAGCAGGCATTGCTCCACAAGACAATGCTCGTGGAGGAGTACTCCGCAGACTTGACTTGGGGTTCAACCGAACTCAACCACTCAATCGTGGCTGCTGATGTCGTTTCGTTGGAGTCTTCATTGCCTCTCAAACGCCGTGGTAAGATTTCGAACGCAAGTGGCAGTCTCCCTAAACTCGGTATCAAGTACCGCAAAGGTGAGAAAGCCATTTCTGACATCAATGTTATGATTGCTCGTGGTACTGACGAGGCAACCGTAGCAAGCAAGGTGTTCGACGACGCAACTAAGGTTATCAAGGCTATCGACATCCGCAAGGAGATTATGTTCTTGCAGGCTCTCTCAACAGGTGCAACCCTTGTGTCTGACGCAGACAACGACGGTACAGGCGTTCGTGTTGAGTTTGGCTACAAGGCAGAGAACACATTCCACGCGCTTGTGGCAGGTTGGGGTAAGGCTACCGCAACACCGCAGGACGATGTTCAGCAGTTGTTTGACAAGGCACAGGAGGACGGCAACGCTATCAACCACATCTACATCAGCAAGAAGTATTTCAACTTCTTCCGTAAGTCAGAGCAGGGTCGTATGCTTGCTGCAAGTTTCTTGAACCAAGTTGTTACCAACGCTGCTCTCATTCCTGTTCCAAGCCGTTCGGTGTTCTTGGAGGCTCTTGCTGACGAGTATGGCGCAACATTCCACATTGTTGACGCTGCGTTCAAGTATCAGCTTCCTAATGGTCAGACCGAGTCGGTTCGTCCTTGGGAGGAGGCAAACATCGTCGGCGTTCCTGCCGAGCAGGTTGGTCGCCTTGTGTACGGTACTCTTGCAGAGGAGACAAACCCTGTTGCAGGCGTAAGTTATCAGAAGTCGGGTTCGCACATTCTCGTGTCGAAGTATTCGAAGACCGATCCTCTCGAGGAGTTCACCGCAGGACAGGCTCTCGTTATCCCTGTTATCGACGGCGCAGAGAGCATCTATTTGCTCCACGCAGACGCTGCGGAAACTGCTGAATTGACTATCGAGCCTACCGAGGTTTCTTTCACCGCTACTGCGCAGACAAAGTCGGTTGATGTTCACTACGACGGCGATACTGACGACCTTTCTGCAACCTCAAACGCTGATTGGGCTACCGTAACCCTCGCAGGCGACAAGGTTAAGATTAAGGTTGCAGCCAACGAGGGTGAGGAGCGCACCGCTAACATCACCGTAACCGACGGCAAGGCTTCCGTAGTTGTGGCAGTAACTCAAAAGGTGGCAGCCAACTAACAACGATAGGTTATGGCAACTATCCTTGAAGCACTCAAAGGTGTAAACGCCTACCCCGTACCGCTCCGCACTCTCGTTGAGAACGCGGAGCGCAGGGGTTTAGACCTCTCTGCAGAAGCGACAAAGGAACTGCTCAACGGGGCTAATTACAACCTCGTAGTTGCAGACCTCCTGCTGTGGCTTTCGTTTGCCCCCGATATTTCGCAGGGCGGACAATCGTTCTCTTTCGCGGACGAGCAGAGGGTGCAGTTGCGCAACCGCGCCAATGCCCTGTATAGGGAGTTCGACGCGACCGAGGCAGGCACACCGAAACCAATTTACGGATATAAGGGCAACAGACTATGATTATCGCAAACGGAACAATCGAAATCAAGAGCAAGACGGCAGGAGGTATTGACCCTGCGACAGGCTTCGCCATTCCGCCTACACAGGTGGCTTGGAGCGAGCCTATTGCCTGTCAGTACGCAGCCAACAAGTACAACAACCTCGGTAAGTCGAACGGGGAACACTTCACGGTGGCTTCCTATTCAGTTCTGATTGAGGAACAGCCGTTCTCGGCTGAACAGGTGCGATTGAAAGATCGCGACGGGAATGTACTTGGCGAGTTCTCGGTAATGCAGGTTGAACCGTTGGAGGCGGTTTGCGAATTGAGGATTTTGATTTAGTCAATTTTAGCCCCTCTCGCAGACTTTCTTGGATTGAGGCAGGCAACTACCCAAGCGAGGTAAGTTCTCACGCGAGGGACAAAATTTGAGAAAAATAACGAATATGGCAATACGAATGACAACACCCGTTTCTGCTATGACTGCTCAAATTACGGAGCAACTCAAAAGACAGCAGACTGTGTTAGTACGACAAATGTTGTACTGCGCCGAGGAGGTTGTAAACGCAGCCCGTTCGACAAACTCCTACAAAGACCAAACAGGAAACCTCCGAAGCAGTCTCGGCTGTGTAGTGGCTGTGGACGGCAAGGTTGTCGGTCAGTACGGCTTCGAGGTCGTTCTGAACGGACAGCAGGGAGCCGACGACGGGCGAAAGTATGTACAGGAACTCGTCGCTCAATTCCCCAAGGGCATAGCCCTCATTGCCGTTGCAGGCAAGAACTACGCTTCCTATGTGTCCGCCAAGGGTTACGATGTGCTTGATAGTGCCGAACTATTGGCAGAGAAACTCGTCCCGATGTACCTTAAACAACTTGGATTTTAATTAGAAACTATGGCAAAGACAGCAACGCAGATACAAGGCGATGTGTACCAACTCTTGAAGAACAGCACCCTTTGTTCGATGATTTCGGGTGATGTGTACAGGAAAGGTATGCGCCCCCGAGATAGTAAGTTGGAGGATGCTGTCGTGATATTCACGACGGGACTTCCCGACCAAATTCAGACAGGGGTCGTCACAATAAACATCTATGTACCCGACATCGACGCTTACAACAACGGCGTAATGGTCGAGAACGGCTTGCGCTCCTCTCAACTCGAACTCTTGGCAGCCGAGTGGGTGGATAGTCTCAAAGCAGGTGTTTCGAACTACAAATTCAGGTTACAGCAGACCATTTACACCGAGGAGGACGCTGCTATCAAGCAGCATTTCGTCGTTGTAAAACTGCGTTACAGGTACTTCGGGAACGAAAGTTAGAACATTGTAGAACAATTTAATAATCAAGAACTATGTCAATTTTATCTTGGGGCAAATGCCTTATCGAACACAGCACCTCTACTAACGGTGCACCTGGTACCGATTGGACTGCTATCGACACTCCAAAAGAGGACACCACAAAGCTGACTCCGTCGGCAGGTACGGAAGTGAACGCAACCGAGGAGGGAGGTGAGATCGTTGACTCTCGCACAGGCAAGAACACCTACTTGTTCGAGTTCGACCTCTTTGTCAAGAAAGGCAAGGAGCGTCCTTTCGAGGACAACGACGGTATCATTGCAGGCGAGCACGCTTTCCGCCTCACTCCCGAGGACGAGGATTGCGAGGGTCTGCAGATTGACCGCGCTACCGTTCGCGTCGAGGAGAGTTACTCTACCGCAGACGGTAAGATGTTGCACTATGTTGTTCGTTGCTTGAAGCCTGCAACAGGCAAGACCGTCAAGCCTTACACCAAGGGTGCGTAAAACCATTAGCGAGGTGGGGAAATTGGCATCCCACAGCCCCGAGGGAGGGGTTGAGATTGGCGGTTCGAGTCCGCCCCTCGCAACTACTTTTAATACGCCTACATTATGACAAAGATTGAGAAGAAAGTTGCTGACACGATATTGCAGCAACCACAGGAAATCAAGGTCGGCAAAAAGAAATACGAAACCGCCCCACCGAGTACAGCAACTCTGATACTTGTGTCGGAGGCGGTTTCGCGTCTCCCACAACACACTATCGAAGTAAAGGGGGGAGACAGCATTGCGCAACCGTGCCTTGCCATAGCGAAAGACTGCGCTCCTATGGGCGAAATAGCAGCCATTTTGATACTCGGAGCCAAGGGGCTGACCGAGGTAGTGAAAGAGAAGATTGAAACGCAGGAACGCCGTTTTTTCGGGCTTCTCCGCAAGACCAAGATTGTGGAGGTCGAGCGCACCATTGACCGCAAGGCAGAACTTGCCAAGGAAATCCTCGAAGACCACACCCCAACCGAAGTGTTTAACATCATCACGCGCCTACTTTCGACAATGCAGTTGTCGGATTTTTTCGCAACTACCACTTTCCTGATAGAGATAAATCTTCTGCGACAGACGAAAGTGGTTCAGACCCCAACGACAGCATTTGGGCAGTCGTCGCAGGAATAGCCAAAACCTACAACCTCGCGTTCGACTATGTGCTGTACGATATGTCCTACTCCAATGTGGTGCTGTACGGCGCGGTAATTCCTCGCTACAAGCCCAAAGATAAGGACGGCAAGAAAGAACAGGACATCGTAAAGGTTGACGACCCGAGGAACAGGGAAAAGGTTCGTAAGATTTTTGAGAGTTTTGACTAATAACATAAGCAATGAACACCAATAACGGAAGACTAAATTTCACGGTCGGGCTTGACAACTCCCGACTACGACAAGACGCGGAGGAAACGCGCAGGATATTGGAGTCCATAGGTAACTCCACCAAGGACGAGAGCGAGAAAATGAAACAGGCTTTCGACAGCGTCGGCAAGACAATTGTCGGCGTGTTTGGCGTTACACAGGCTACCAACTTCGTGAAAAAAGTTGTCGAGGTTCGAGGCGAGATTGAGAGCCTGCAAAAGTCGTTCGAGGTGCTTGCAGGAAAGACCGCAGGAGGCAACCTGTTCGCTCAAATCAAGGACTTCGCCGTAACAACTCCAATGGGTATGCAGGAACTCGCAAAGGGTGCGCAGACCCTCCTTTCGTTCAATACCGCAGCCGAAGATGTTATGCCGATCCTGCGCGCTATTGGCGATATCTCTATGGGTAACGCAGACAAGTTCAATTCGCTCGTCCTCGCGTTCGCCCAAATGCGTTCTACGGGCAAACTGATGGGACAAGACCTTTTGCAGATGATTAACGCAGGTTTCAACCCGTTGTCGGTCATTAGTGAGCAAACAGGCAAGTCTATCGGTAAACTCAAAAAGGAAATGGAGGACGGAGCAATCTCCGCCGATATGATTACCAAAGCGTTTATGGACGCTACTTCCGAGGGAGGAAAATTCCACGGTATGCTTGGCACTATGAGCCAAGGCATAGAGGGTTCTATCTCCAATTTGGAGGGCGCGTTCGAGGATATGCTCAACAACATAGGCGAGAAATCACAGGGCTTGATTGTAGGTAGCATACAGACAGCACAGGTTCTTGTTGAGAACTACGAGGAGATCGGTCGTATCATCGCTGAACTCATTGCTGTGTACGGCGTGTACAAGGCTGCTCTCATAGCCCTCACCGTTGCCAAGTCGGTACATACGAGCGTTACGAAAGGTTGGACGATAGCCGAGTTGGCTCACTACAACGCCCTGCTTCTCGTGGAGAAAGCGCAGAAGTTGCTCAACGCTACTATCTTGAAGAACCCGTATGTGCTTGCAGCAGCAGCCGTGGCAGCACTCGCCTACGGATTGTACAAATACTTCGATGTGGAGAACCAAGCCAAGAAAGCAACCGACGACCACAATGCTGCCATTGACAGGCTCAATCAGAAGTATTCGGAGGAGCAGAACCATATCAACAGCCTTGTCGAGACAATCAGAAGCGAGACAACCGCAAGAGTTGACCGCATTGTCGCGATGAACGAACTGAAAGGCTTGTACCCCGATATTTTCGCCAAGTACATTGACGAGAAAGGTCATATTCGAGACCTTATTGGCTTGCAGCGCGAACTGAACGAGGAGCAGGCGAAGAAGCGCATGAAGGAGGAGGACGATACCCTTTGGGATTACCGAACAATGTTGAGCGACTACAAGAAATTGCAGACCGCTACCGAAAAGGGTTGGAGTTGGGCTACCGCAGGCACATCGAATAATGTGAACAATCTGACCGAGGATTGGAGTTTTTGGCAGTCAAAGGAGTCGTTCCTCAAAGAGAAAATTCAGTATTGGGAGCAAATGGTTGCCAAGCAGCAAAAGGTGGTGGACGAAAACAACTACACCCGTTTTGTCTCCTCTCTCAAAGATATGACCGACGAGGAGTTGGAGAACCTGCGAAAACTGAACGAGGAGGCAGAGACGCTCACCGCTTCCGACACAAGGCGGTACGAGGCTATCAAGGCTGAAATTGCTTCCCGTAAGCCTGCCGAGGTTGTCGAGGATAAGACCTATTGGGAGAACTACAAAAAGCAGCAGCAGGGAATGCTTGACGCTATGACCGAAGCGCAGCTCAAAACCAAAGAGGCGGAGAAAATACGCGCTAACATAGCCCTCGCCCAAGAGAAGATTGACGCATACTCCGTGAGCAAAGGCAAGAAAGCAGGCGAACAGGAGAACGCGGAGGCTGTCGCAGCAGCAGACCGTACTCGTAAGATTGGCGAATACACCGACGCTGTAACCCGTGCCGTAGCACAGTCACAATTCGAGATTGAACAGGCTGAAATCGACGCTTTGGAAGATAGTTACGAGAAGCAGTCCCGTCAGATTGACCTCAATTACCGTCGCCTTATCGAGGAGAACAAACAGCGCAAGGCGGATTGGGTCTCTGAACTTGCCGATGCAAAGGAACTCGAATGGCAGAACGCCAACCCCGACTACAAGAAGAAAGGGTTGGTTTTCGACCGTTCTTCGGTTACGGAGGCAGACCTGTCTGCAGACCAACTTGCGGTGCTGAAAATGTACGAGGATATGGCGAACGATTACAAGGCGCAGGAGAACGGCAAACTGCTCAAAAACCTGCTTGACAAATACGCTACATACGAGGCGCAGCGCACCGAGATCGCGAAGCAGTACGAAGACCAACGCAAGCAGTTCTATCAACTTGACGAGAACGGAGAATATATCAAGGACGCTAACGGAAACAAGAAACTCAAAGACGACAAGTATCAAGGTAATGTCGATGAACTAAACCGACAGGAGGAGGAAGCCCTCAAAGCCGTTGACCAACAATTCGCTATGCGCGAGGAGACTTTCCAAGCGTGGATGGGCGAGGTCGCAAACCTCACTCTCGAACAACTGAAAGCCGTCTTGACACAGGCGGAGGCGGAGTTGGCAGAACTCGAAAAGAGCAATCCCAACGACCCGAAACTTGCACAGGCTCGCGCCAAGGTTTCCACCTTGAAAGACAAGGTTTCGAAAAAGAACGCCGAGAATAATGTAAACCCAAGCAAGCGCAGTATCAAGGAGTGGAACGAACTCCGCGAGGCGTTGGAGGATTGTATCGGGGCTTTCGATGAAATCGGCAACGCTGTTGGTGGTGTTGCAGGAGAGATTATCTCGGTGTCAGGTCAGATTATGGGTTCCACCCTGTCTATGATTAACGGCATTGTGCAACTAGTTCAGATGTCGGCTACGGGTATGACTGCTACCGCAGCAGCAGGAGCAACCGCGATTTCAACCATTGAGAAAGCGTCCGTGATTTTGGCTGTTATATCCGCAGCGTTGCAGATTGCGACAGCCATAGCAAGCCTGTTCAACAACGACGAGCAGAAACAGGAGGAAATAGAGGCGTTGCAGGGGCGTATCGACCAACTTCAATGGGAACTCGACAATGCTGACATTATGAAGTTGCGCGAGAACTCTATCAACTCGCTCGAACTGCTTCGTAAAACAATGTCCGAGGTTACTTGGGAACTCGCCTTACAGCGTATTGAGGCAGGTCGAACCGACGCTGCTTTTGCCCTTTTGTTTGGCGGTGCTATCAACGACACCGAGGCTCTGATAAAGACCACCGAGGAACTTGCAGCAGCCTACGGTAATGTTGCCTACACAGCCGATAAGGCTCTCGGCGCAGAGAGGTATGCCTCGTCAAAGGAGCAGTTGCAGAAGATCGCGGAACAGCAAATGCTCATACAGGAGCAGATTTACAAGGAGCAAGACAAAAAAGATACCGACCACGGTCAAATCGAGGAGTGGGAACAGAAGATTGAGGAACTCGGTGCAGAGGCAATTCAACTCATTAACGATATGGTCGAGGATATCATCGGCGGTTCGGCTACTGATATTGCAGAACAACTCGGTGAGGCTTTCTTTGAGGCGTTCGAGGCAGGAGAAGACGCAGCCGAGGCTTGGGGAGAGAAAGTGAACGACATAGTGGGCGATATTATGAAGCGAATGCTCATTCAGAAGTTCCTCGAAGAACCCCTCGGAGAGATATTCAACAAGTACAAGGAAAAGTGGTTCAAGGACGGAGAGTTCCAAGGCATTGACGCTGTTACCCAAAGTCTCTCGGGCTTCGCACAAGACCTCAATGAGGTTGGAGGCGACTTTGCGCAGATTTGGGACGCTCTCCCCGACGAAATCAAGAATATCATCGGAGGTACTACCGCAGCCCGTGAAGCGTCAGAGAAAGGTATTGCGACAGCCTCGCAGGAGAGCGTGGACGAACTCAACGGACGAATGACAGCCGTTCAGAGCCACACCTACTCAATCTGCGAAAGTACCAAGCAACTCGTGCAGACGGCTACACTCATACTGAACTCGGTTCTGAATATCGAGAGCAACACCGACTCTATGGAGGCTCGAATGAGGAACATCGAGGACGACCTCGGCGATGTAAAGGACACTATGAACGATATTGCCCTCAAAGGCATAAAAATACGATAATATGGAAGCATTGATAAAACAAATCTACGCACAGGCTCGCTTGCTGAACGCTTGCGACCTGTTCACAGGAAACGAGAGGACATTGGACGACATCGTCCGCCTGTTCTCGTCGGTGCAGGGATTGGAGTTTTGTATGAAACACCACTTCCCCAATATGGCAACATTCCGTCAGTTCAAGAAGTACAATGTGGAGCGTTTCGGTATCTACATCGACGCAGGCACTATTACGCTCAACAACCCCAAGAAAGTTATCCTCATTGGGCGCACTTCTGCGACTATCAACTGCGACACTCTCGCTCGTCACGAGGTCTATCTCCTGCACGGCTCAAAGGCAGTCGTAAATGCCTCAAAATGGGCTGTGGTATCGACGGAGGTTGAGCAGGGCTGCAACATCATTCGTAACACTTCCGACAATGCGATAGTATTATGATGACGGGCAGGCTTTACATAGACGGTAAGGATATTTACACAGAGTTCGGTGTGGCTGTCGTCGAGGGCGGTTACAACGAACTCGTGTCGTACCCTCCGTTGAAAGAAGTAACGACCAACGATTGGCAGGAGGAAGACGGTATCGAAGCTGACTTGTCGGCTCCTGTTCTGAACACCCGTGAACTGACAATCAATTTCGTTGCTATGCGTGGCGTGGAGGGCTTGGGGGCTTTGGCTGACCTGCTCTCCGATATGGCATACCATACATTCTACCACGGGAGGATGAACCGCAAATATAGGCTTCGACTCGTGAAGCAGCCGAACCTGCAATGGTCGCTGCAACTCGGGTTCGTTGGCTTCCGTTTCGCGGACGACTTCCCTATGGAGGGGTATTCGTACCAACCACCTGTCAGCACGGTTTCTGCTTACGGGGACTACACCCTCGACGACCGCCTCTTGACCGACTACGGCGTGAGGGTTCTGCAAGGCACTCTCGCGTCGATAGACAAGTCGCCCGATGTCAAGCCGAACCTGCTTCGCAACATCAAGACACGAGCAGGGGCGATATACGACAATTCTCGTGTTACTTTCAAGAGCAAGGAGGTGCAGATTAACTGCCTTATGAGGGCGGAGACTATGGAGGAATTTTGGCGGAATTACGACGCTCTCCTGTACGACCTCACAAGACCTTACGAACGCAGCCTGTTTGTCGAGGTTCGAGGCAGAAAGTTCCCCTGCTACTACAAGAGTTGCAAGACGGTCAAGTTCTACTATACGGGCAAAATATGGTGGGAGTTCACGCTGACACTTGTGTTTACTTCTTACAGGCTCAAAGGCAAGAGACCTGCTCTCCGCTTCGTCAGCGACGGCGGTCTGCGCCTGCTTCAAAATGGAAATTTCAAACTCACATAAAACAATAGTATTATGGCACTAACATCAGAACAGGAAGCAAAAGTGCTTCAAATCATCGAGGCTTTCGAGAACGGAAAGCGATTGAACGAACTCCCCGAGATCGGGGCAGTAAACCCTCTTGACCTCATTGTCGAGGTTCTTGATACGGACGGAGAGAGTAAACAGGCGAAACTCGCAGGTCTGCTCCCGTACTTGGAGGAGCAATGCGCCTACGGCGTGGAGTGGAGTACCGCAGTATCTTCTACCGCGAAGACCCGTATCGGCAACACAGCCCTGCACAAGAGCCTGCCTATTCAGAACCGCCTGC
>RHMF01000025.1_pt1 | contig 50436 bp, 102 predicted proteins | sample 5365151 | NCBI WGS metagenome assembly RHMF01 (sample SAMN10266501, study PRJNA497801) | feces metagenome | isolation source: feces | host: Bos taurus | place: China: Prairie of Fairy Mountain | collected 2017-08-14 | reverse complement strand
GGGTCGTGCTCCGGAGTTCTAGTTTGAGGCAGGGCTTAGTTGCTGCTATCACAAATCAAAATGGCAGTAAATCTCCAGGAAAGTAGGTTGGTTTATGTTGAGCGATCTCGATCTTATCGTACACGACTTTAAAGGAGACATTACAATCTATCCAATTGCCGACGTTCATCTCGGTGCGATGGAGCATGCGGAAGCTGAATGGGGGGCTTTCATCAAGAAAGTTGAGGAGGAAGATGCCTATTTAATTCTCGCCGGCGATCTGCTCAACAACAGCATTCGAAGTTGTAAGTTTGCCAATCCTTTTGACGAGAGAATCAGGCCCAGGGACGCAAAAAAGCGAATGGTTGAGTATTTGAAGCCGGTTAAGGACAGGATTTTGTGTGTCGTTACCGGCAACCATGAACGAAGGACCTTTAAAGATGACGATCAAGATCTCACGTACGATATTTGCAATAAGCTTGACATCGAGGAGCTTTATCGCGAAAACATTGCTTATATGAAACTTGGGGTTGGAGAGAGAAATCGGACTGGCGGAAAGAGTCCCAAAAAGATGATCAACAACGTATATACCTTCGCCGTCACGCATGGAACTGGTGGAGGCATTTACACTGGAGCTTCTGTCAACAGAGACGAACGCTTTGGCAATGTGATCGATGGGCTTGACTGTTTGATTACTGGACATGTACATAAGGGATTTGTGACGAAGCCTGCGAAAATCGTTATCGATACAAGGAATAATTTCGTAAGGATGTCACACTATACTGTGATTTCCGCGGTCTCCTGGCTTAACTATGGTGGTTATGCTGCGAGATCGATGCTGCTTCCCACCCACGTGTGTGATCCCCAGAAGATCACTTTATCTGGTGGAAGAAACGGAAAGAAACTTACGACGACGTGGTGAACTATTACCCCCCCCCATTAAGTGAGGGGAGATGGAGGTATATTTATGGGAACTTATTATGTAGCTAATATTCCCTATTCTTCAGATGAACTCTATCATCATGGAATTCTTGGTCAGAAGTGGGGCGTAAGGCGTTTTGAGAATGCAGATGGAACTCTCACTGAAGCTGGCAAAGCAAGATACAGTAGAAAAACAACCAGAAAAGGCTATCAGGAAAACTTAAATCGTCTGGACAAAGATCTTGCCAAAGTTCGAATTAAAAAACAGAAATTGGAGAATAAAGAAAAATCGCTTACGGAAAACGACGAAAAAGCAGCCAAGAAAATTGAAAAGATTGAATCGAAGATTAATAAATACAACAATTCGATCAATGATTATAAGAATTTGGCAAACAGCATCATTGACGATGCTACAAGTAAAGGATATTCTGTACAGTCCAAGCCCGTTACGAGGAAGGAAGGACTTGGAAAACGTCATGCAACAGCAGCTCTTCTTTCAGCCGCGTACATCGGAGTATCTTCAGCTGCGTTTCCCGTATTCTATCCTATAGCAGGAGCGTCATTGAGTGTAGGTACTGGTATATTTACACCTTTGGCTGCCGCCGGTTCTCTTGCGGTTAAGCGGGAAAAGGTGTCCGGAACGAAGTATAAAGTGAAAAATCCTGGATACAGGTACGTTGATTAATTATATTTTCCCCCGTTTAATCGGGGGGGGGTATATTTATGGGAACTTGGTATGTTGCTGGCATTCCTTATTCTTCTAATGAACTTTATCATCACGGAATTAAAGGTCAGAAGTGGGGTGTTCGAAGGTTCCAAAACCCGGATGGCACGAGGACTGCGGCGGGGAAAGAGAGATATGCTACAAAACAAACAAAAGAAGAATTAAAGTATGTAAAGAGATCGGCAAAGAATAGCAATTGGGGCAGATTCATGTCTCGAGATCTTGCCGAAAAAACGGGGCGAGTAAATAAAAAAGTGCGAACTTCTGATCTTATAAGAACGAGACAAAAAATGTATGACGCATATGGAGAACTATCTAAAGAAAAACGAGATCTTTGGAATGCCGAAGTTGCTAAAAAACGTGGTGAACTTAAAAGTAATAAGGCATTCGAAGAATGGAGTAACAGTGAAAATTATAGAGGAGAAAATGTGTACGATCAGTTTTTTAACAGAAGCGATGTTAAGGAGAAAATCAGGCCCCTTCAAGAGAATTATGACATATTAGAGAGAGCCTATAAAAGTAAGAAAACAGATATGGCTAAGGAACTTGTTGGATCTTATGGAAATAAAAAGATTAAGGATCTTACGCATAGAGTTACTGTTCAAAAAGTATACGAAGATGCAATAGAATTTGCGGTAACGAATGCAAAAGCAGAAGATGATTATAGAAGGATATTTAAGACGTATTAACATTTTCGCATTCAAAACATCTCCCATTATAGGAGGTGTTGATCATGAATAGCAATTTTGACGTTGTTAAGCAGATGCGGGAGACGATTTTGTTCGAGGATATGGACTTTGAGACATATCTCGAGACGTACGAAAGCCCATTTGAACGCAACCATATGAAGAAACTATGGAAGCGCGCAAATGAGGTTTTGAGCGACGAGAACTGGAGGACATACCTTTGCAACAAGATGTCCGTCGCACTTAACAGTTTCAGCAAGGCAATCAACGACCTTTACGAGGAAGGGTATAGTGAAGACGAGATCGCGTCATTCGGAATCGACATACGGACTGTAACGTCGTTTCTGTGGTGACGCAAGATTGGGCCTAACAAGCCCTTTCTTTTTTCGCTTAACATATATTCGCGGTAGAAACAGCCTCTATAATAGGAGGTGAAGACCATGAAGGTTGTGATTAATCGGACGTTTGGTGTATTCAGCATTCCTGAGAAGCTGGTCAAGGAACTCGGATGGTACTGCAGGTATTTTAAGGGTGACGATAATGAAGACCCCGACTACAGCGAGCATGCTGATCCGGAGCTTATTAAGGCTCTGGAAAAGATGATCGAAAATGGGGAGAGCATTGGTTCTCTTAAGATCGTGGAGATTCCGGATGACGTTGACTGGTACATCGAGGATTATGACGGAATGGAAACCATTCACGAGAAGCACAGATCGTGGTGCTAGCATTGACAAGAAGAGATTCGCCGTTTAAACATGGCGGTCTCTTTTTCTTCCGGTTGACAAATCTCCTCCATTGCTGTAGACTTTCCTTGAGGGGATGATACAAACGAAGCAGATAGCGGCTCCGGATCTGTATGATGATATGTGGGAGAATCGGTTATTCAAGAGTTTCGTCGGAGCATGTGTTGTTGACTTTATGCGAACGATCAAAGGGCGGGAGAACGAGCTCCATCTTGAGAAGTATAGAGTCCCGGACGAGATCTATTCAGAGATTCTCAAGCCGGAGATCGTTTTAATCAAAATGGCAGGAGAAGACGAGATTTACATATCGTATACGGGAGAGTGAGGGTCGCGGCTCGCGGTAGAAACAACTTCTATAATGGAGGTGAAGCGATATGCGAGTTATCGGTCCCAAAGAGTTGCAAGAGACGATCGAGTTGCTGAAGAACGGAGGAGCAAACATCGAGGAAGTCGTTGTGGAGTCGATGGATGGACAAAAGACAACGTTGCATGTGCTGACTAAAAATATGGAAGGGCCTTAACAGGGTCCTTCTTTTTTCGCATTTAAAACATCTCTTAGTGTGAAGGAGGTGCTAAGTATGAAAATTCTTAGTGATAAAGAGTACAGGCATCTGGTTCTGGAGAGAGAGGCTTTGATTGAGGTCATAGACCATTCGCTTAAGCAATTCTCAAAACTCGATAGGGAGCAGCCTTTATGGAAAGCTGATAATGCGTTCTATTTCTGGGATAGTATCGGCAGAATGATGGTTACGCTCGAATATTGCGGTGTTGAGAAAAGCGACGAATGGATTGGGTCCTAACAAGGCCCTTTCTTTTTTCGCGTTTGGAACAGGCTCTATCATGAAGGAGGTGTTTGAATGCCGTATTATTATACTACAATTGGTTGCACATACGACGAGGACGAGTCTGATGAATTGTTTGAGGAAGGATTGATTGACGAGTGCGGTAATTGGATTGATCATAGTACGTTTATCGGATACCATCGTTGAGTTAGGGTCCTAGCAAGGCCCTTTCTTTTTTTTCTTCGCGTTTAAAACATCTTCTATTGTGAGGAGGTGGAGACATGAAACGTGTTTATGTCGTATTTGAATCTAGTTCAGATTCATATTGGAATGAAGTGCTTGACGATTGGTTCTATCTTCAAAAGAACTATGAAGACAGATTCATCGATGTTTATGAGAGCTATCCGGCCGCGGTCCAAAGCATAAGGGAATGGGCAAAGTCGTTTAGCAACGTGGTGCATCGGCGATCTGATTCAGCGTTCGAAGAAGTAGTATTGATCGACGAAAATTCTCCGTATTCGAACGAAGATAAGATTTGGCTTAAACGAGAAGTGAAGTCCACTCTGCTTAAGAGCTCCTAACAAGGGCTCTTTCTTTTTTCGCGTTTCAAACAGGCGTTGTAATGAAAGGAGTGATTCTTAATGTTTAGGAAACAATTGGAATACGACAGAAGGCCGAAGGGTAAACGCTATAGCGATTGCTGGAACGACTATCCTGGAGTTGGGAAAATCTACGACCGCGACATTGCTGCCTTTGTTAGGAAGCATACGCACTGGTGGGATCGTCTCGACTATCATAAGATGTGCGACTGTGCTCAAACGGCGTTTGATATGCTGGCTGGTGTAATTCCGATGCCTAAAGAGAAGAACTGGAAATTCTAGTAGCCCCAACAAGGGGGTTACTTTTTTCGCAGCATAAACACACCCTATAATGAAGCCCGACGGGCGCGTCCAGACGGACGAAAGGAATGATATTATGGGTGTGACTTTTACATTGGGTAATGTTGTTGCGACTAGGAACGTTTGGGAGCTGATAGAGACAAACGAAAAGTTTTCGCAGTTTGTAACGATCTGTATGAGCCGTTATATTGCGAATGACTGGGGCGAGATGGATAAGGAGGATCTGGAGGCCAACGATTATGCAGTTAGAAATGGCGAGCGGTTGTTGGCGTCGTATCAGATCCCCTTGGAAGTCGAGGAAGTATTCGAGGATCGGCTCTGGATCATTACAGAGTGGGATCGTTCGGTAACTACGCTGCTATTTCCGGGAGACTACTAAGTCGCCTAGCTAATTAGACGTAGCCTATCGGGCTTCATCCTGCGCAAGGAATATATTTTTTTCGCGGTAGGAACATGGATCTTTGTGAGGAGGTGGATCGAAATGGCTGCTGATTTTAGGGTAAGAATAAAACATTACGACATGAATGACGTCGAATACAAGTATTTCGATACAGAGAAAGAAGCGAAAGCATGGTGCATTCAAAGGTCCGAATACTACATTAGGTGTTTGGATTCTTATGAATGCAAAAGCGATCATTATACTCTGTACCAAATACAGTATCTGGATGCCATGACTAAAGAATACGTACCCGATTACAGCATAACGATCAATCAAACCGAATTTAGCGTTTGAAACAAGGCGCTATTTTTCTCGCGGTAAAAACAAGGTTATTTATGAGGAGGTGGATAATATGAGTAAGAGTTATATTACCGTTGATTATCGAGGAACGTGGAATAACTATGAAGCGGAGGTCATTGGAGAATTTGATGATTGGTCAGAGGCTGCAGATTACCTGGTATCGAAGGGTTTTAAGCCGGATTATATTGTCATGTCTCTTGATTTGTTCATAGATCCTCATTCCGAGAGAACTCATTGGGCAAAGATTTACGACAGAGACATTTATGTACCGCCTGAATTTGAGGAATTGGAGGAGCCTTAGCAGGGCTTCTTTCTTTTTTTTCGCATTTGAAACAGACACCATAATGGAGGCAAAACTACTATTAGGAGGTGTTGTTATGTTTGGATTCTTTAACGTTGTTCTTGACATGAAGCCGTACGAGGAAGACGAGAGTAGACTTAGCGCTCTGGGGAGAAGCCTTAGAGAGATTGGGATCAAGGTGGTGGATGTAAGAGAAGCACCAGTCATTGAAGATTCTACCGGTAAGGAAGTCGCCATAGCGCTGATACTCAAATGCAAGGAGACTCGGTTGTTTGCTAAGAACCGCTACAAGAACGCATGCGGATTTAAGGAGACCGTATATGAAGGGTTGCCGACTTTGATGTAAGGAATGATGGCCTTGCCATTGTGCAGGGCCTCTTTCTTTTTTCGCGGTTGAAACAAGCGACATTATGAGGAGGTGCTTGGTATGAAGATTCTGATTTACATTCTTGGATACTTGGCGATTGGAGGCGTTTTGGCATGGATGTGGAACGAAATACGTGACGAGCAAGGCATGAAAAATTGCACGTTTTACACGGTTTTGGACCTGTTTCTTTGGCCTCTTCCAATCGTCGCGCGTATGATCGGATTTGTACAAGGATTTATGGAAGGATTCATCGAAGCGCGGAACTATATGGATAAGGACTCTTAACCGGGTCCTTTTCCTTTTCACCCTAACGCATCTCGCATTTAAAACAAGCGGTATTATGCAGAGGATACTAACGACTTTAAGGAGGTATATTCATGGAGAATAATAATGTTGTGTGGCTGAATGGTCGGAGGTTCTTCAGCGAGGATTACATCATTGAGAAGATGGTTGAGCACACGATGCGGCTGCGTCCCGATATGAATACGGTGAAGCAGACTGAGATCGAGAGCAGGACCATCATCTCTTATGAGATCTTCCTGAGGCACTACCTGGCGGACTACCGCATGAGGGCGAAGTTCCAGGAAGCCTACGTGAAGGCACGGTATCTGAACGGCAAGGAAGGGTCCTAACAAGGGCTCTTCTCTTTTTTCGCATAGAATCAAAATGGCAGTGGGACGAAGGAATTAAGGAGGGTTTTACATGGCACGTAAGCGGAGCAAGAACATTACTCAGGAGCAGGTCGAGAAGATGAAGGTGCTTAGGGAGCATGGTTACAGTAGCATTGAGATTGCCAAATTCATCGGATGCGGCAGGTCTACTGTTAATACCTGGCTCAAGGAACTTGGGGTCGCTTCGAAGCACAAGCGCACCCGTCTTACTGGAGAACAGATTTCCAAAATCAGAGAGCTTACCGATAAGAACTATGGATCCGAACAGATTGCGGCGATTGTCGGATGCTGTACGGATACTGTAAATCGGATTCAGAGGGACCGCGGGTTTAGAAAGAAGGAACGCTACCTTACGCAGGATCAGATCAACAATATTCTCAGGCTGTCTACAGAACGCTATACGCAAGACGAGATTGCCAAGCGTGTTGGTTGTTCCACGTTCTCGGTTCGTAAGTACCAGCAGATCAATGAACTTCCCGCCAGCAACAGAGCGGAAGCAAGCGGCAGGAGGGTTCGGTTTGATTATATTACCAAGAGGACCGCGACTAATAATAAGGAGGAAGAAACCATGAAGAATTCGTTCCCTACCACCAAGACCATCGTTGTTCCCATGACCGAAAAGAAGGAGGAGAAGACCATGCCCATGACTCCCAATACCGAGTATGTGAACCTCATCGATGCCGCAATCCGCTTCTCTGGCAATAAGACCAACTACGACTACGGAATCAAGATCTTCGAGGACCAGCTGTCGATTGACTTCGGTGGCGGTAACAAGATTGAGATCCCCTACAACAAGATCGCCAGTTTCTCCAACGAGCTCATGGATATTGCCGAGAAGATCCAGCAGATGCGCAAGAACTTCCAGAGCGCGTGATACTCGCGGAACGCTGATTCCATCATTCTACCTCGCGGCATAAACAAGCCATATAATGAAGAATTAGTTAACAAAACTGTAACTATACGATCATTATGAAGGAGGTAAAAACCATGAAGCGTATTACCGAGGAAAAGAAGCAGGAGATCAGGAGAGTTCTTGAGACCAGCGCTACCGGCTATGAGACGGCCGAGAAGTGCGGTGTCAGCATCTCGACGGTCAACAAGGTTCGTAAGGAACTCGAGCGCGAGGGCTTTGACATCTGGCATCGTGGTGGTGTCGTGAGCGGTTGGATTAAGTAAACCGACAAAGAGGAGATCTGAACAAGGTCTCCTTCTTTTTTCGATCTTGAAAGGAGGATTATTATGGCGAATCCGATGACGCTTTCCGAGGTTCAGAAACTTGCTTCACTTAAAGATGGTGCTATATGGCTTGAAGTTAAAGATATGGGAGTTATGCCAGCGTTTATGGAATTTGCGATGCATAATATTACTTTCTTCGTAGCAGTCCCCTTCTAGGATATCGCCAAGCATTTTACAACGAGGAATACGATCACGAATGGAGATGCTGGAGAACCGTCCAACAATAGAAGAAATAAAGGAAACACCATGGGAAATCTTTGCTGAACAAATCAAAATGGGAGGAAAAGACAATGCTTCTGACTAAGGTACTCATTTACATCCTCACTTACTATCTCGTTGGCTATCTTGTGAATCTGTTTACGGCGTATGTTGTGATTCACAATCTTACGAAGAAGTGCGAGAACTATCCAGGTCTTATGACTGAGCTGTACAGAAACAACTTCACGAAGTATTCTCCGAGAAAGATTTACAAAAAGGAGAGTTTTATAAAGAAGTTCTTCATTACGCAGACTCTGTGGCCGCTCAATGTACTTCAGATGATTGACAAGGGAAAGAGGGCAAATGCGGAGTTTAAGAAATACATTCTCGATCATACTGAGATCACCTGGAATACCCCTCGCGACGAAAACAGCCTGTAGTATGAAACTATAAAAAGGAGGCATGATACATGGGAATTATGTCAAGACGGAGAAAGCTGAGAGAAGAGAAGTGGGAGCTGAAACAGGAAGTCAAAGAGCTTGAAAAACAGCAAAAGAGTATTCGACAGGAAACGGAAGAGTTGCTAAGGAGTCTCGATAAGCTGCACGACGACGAGAAACAGGCGATCAAGAACAACGATTCAACTAAGATTGCTTTGATTTCTGCGAAGATCGAAGAGGTTAAGGAAAAGATTGATAGAAATGATAAGCGTTATGCGAATAACACTACATCGCTTGAAAACTTTTCTAAGACCCGTAAGAATGACGCAGAGCGGGAATGCTCAAAGTTGAATTCGTTGATTGGTGCTATCACTGGACTCGGTAGTCTGACGCTTGGGGGAATAGGCTTAAAAATGGCTTACGATAGTGATATGGAGGGTGCTCTTGTTAATAAAAAGACTCTGGATTGGGTTGCTAAACTGCCCATCTTCAGAGGCTTTAAGAAGTAACGACATAAGGGGCTGTGGAAACACGGCCTTCTTTTTTTTCGTTCGAAAAGCACGTTTTAATTGGATCCTTCTTTTTCGCATTTTCTTATCGCATCCTCGCGGCATAAACAAGGTGTATAATGAAGGAGATAATAAAAGAGGAGGATAAGAAAATGATTACTACGGTTGTTAAGAGAGTAGTCTATGCCTATATTGGTTATAGAATTGGCGTGTATGCTGCTGAGAAGATTTCTGAGAAGATTGAAAGAAAGAAAGCGCAGAAAGCTGTACCGAAATTCTATAAGAGTGGACGGCAAGAGACAATTTACACGACATTTGTGGAGGAAGTTTGAACACTTCCTTCTCTTTTTCTCCTCGCGGCATAAACAAGGCGTATAATGAAGGAGATGAGTATAATGAAGACTTTAAATACTTTAGCGGCAATAGGCGTGATGACGATTGTGTACATCACTATTAAGGCAACGACGAAAGTGTGTGAAGTGGTTTTCGACGTACCCAACAAGACTAAGAAGTCCTAAACAAGGGCTTCTTTTTTCTTTAATAACATATACTCGCGGGATAAACATGGAGTATAATGAAGAAAGGAGATGTATAACATGAAGGTTCTTAATATGTTAGCTGGAATAGGCGTAATAACCATAATGGCAATTGTTGCTAAGACGGTGAAGAGCGGATACGAGTTAGTGTATGGACCGACTGAAATTCATTCATACATCCGATTTAAGGATAAGAATGAGTCCTAACAAGGGCTCTTTCTTTTTCGCGTTCAAAACAAGCACGTTATTGAAAGGAGGAAATACATGAAACGATATAGAATACTGGTGGCTTTACTATTTCTTGTGAGGATACTCAGCGTTTTTATCGAGATCATGTTGACTTACTGAGGTATTTGGGCGTTTGAAACAGAGCGCCCATTTTCTTTGGGATATTTCATGAGGAGGGCAGAGATGTGGATGTGTTGCGAGTGACTGTTGTCGGGCAGGATCTGTTCAAGTTGGTCAAGGAGAAGTTTGAGTTAGCTGGTATTAACACGGTTAATCAGCTTAATACAGGCATGTTAGGCAACTTAAAGACATTAACCTATGCACTGGAGCTTTCGATGGACGAATTGATCGAAGCGAGGCGAAAATTGATGGAGGAGATGGAGAAGGACAACGCGCGAATGATGCCGATGTACGTGCATGGAGACTGGATGCGGATATTTGTGTTCAAGGCGATTCGCGATTAAAACAAGCGGTGTAGTAGAGAACGACCTGTTCTCTAATATTTTAAGGAGGTATCTATTATGGAGAAGATGACTGAGAAGTGGAAGAAAGATGTAGAACAGTACGAGAGCGAATACAACTACATCTCGGCGAAGGAATTTATCGACAAGGTAAGCGAGTTGAAGGATTCCAGATCCGAGAGGGAAGTGTCCGAGGCTCTTGGAATGCCTACGAACGAACTCCGCTTGCGCATCTCTGCAGCAAGGAGGAAGATCCGCGAAGTTCTGAAGGAAAGGGTCAAGGAACTCAAGGAGGCTGGTATGACTGTTGAGGAAATTGCGAAGAAGCTTGGAAAGAATGAGTCGTCAATACGACTTCTTCTCAACAAGGAGATTCGTGAGAAACTCAGAGGGGCTTAACAGCCTCTCTTTCTTTTTGAGATATTTTAAGGAGGGGTTACGGTGATTATTTCGAACGAAACAAAGCAACAGCTTGCGGATGTGATTACGAACATTCTCGAAGCATCTGTGAGATCACAGTGCAAACCGGAGAAATATCCAACAGAAACTATACTTCCTGTTATTGAGCGCAACGCCCTTTTTGCGCTCGCCACTCTCGGTTATACAGATATAAAAATCGGAGATTATCGATGGGACATTGTCGAGGAAATTAAGAAAGGTGGCGTGTGATATATTGAAGCTTCCAAAACTCAAATTTCATGAATTGAAAGACAAAACAGAAGAGGGATTTGACAAGTATCTAGAGCAAAGCACTGCAAACCACGGAGACAGGTATCTCGTGTACATTCGACAGAGATATAAATGGCAAGAAGCGAATGACTGGGAGTATCTGCTTGAATATTTATCTATGGATTGGCAGCATTATGATAAAATCCCAACCGGCGTTTGGGAGAGAGATTGGAACGAAGGACAAGATATTGTAGAGTATCTTGGCGTATGCAGCATCGACGAAGATTGGGAGGGTTTCGATGAAGAAGTTTAGGGTTACTTTCAAGCTTTTCAAGGATAACGCTATTAGTGAGGATAAGGCTGTAGTTGTAGAGGCCGGCAATCGAAAACTTGCACATCTTCGTGCATTGCAGCAACTAAACTTGGATGGATATTCAAATTACTACAAGACTCTTGTCAGCATCGTTGCGATCGCTTAAGGAGGGTAAAAACATGAGAGATTTGAAGCGGAGTCTCAAGCTGGATGTGGATATTCAGACGTTACGTTCGATGCGGGAGCAGGGCATGACAAACAAGCAGATTGCGGACAATCTCGGAATCTCGGTTTCCACGGTCTACCGTTATATTGGCAGGAAGTCGCAGCAGGTCAAGTATGACGAGATCCAGAATAAGCCCTGTCCGGTTCCGAATCCGACGGGGCTTGTTGAGAAGGAGCCTGTCACTGAGGAGGAAATCGTCGAGGAGCCTGTACTGAAAGAAGAACCCGTTGAGGAGCCTGTCACTGAGGAGGAAATCGTCGAGGAGCCCAAGGAAGCCGAGCCCGCCAAGGAAGGTCTTCTCACGGTCCTCAGTTCCAAGGTGAAGCTTCAGGGATCCCTTTGCAACTACGAGATCGATTCGGAAAGCGGGTCGATTGAGATGACGGACGGGATCATCACGGGGCTTCTGGATCAGGTTACGGTCGAGAGATTCCTGTCAGAGCTCAGGGAAGTTGCCGATACGCTCAACAAACTGACTGCATGGAGGTGATATTTATGGGAGAAGAGCGGTGGAAGGATTTGGATGACTACGGACGAGGGGGAGCCAACAGAGTTTGTCGAGGTACAGCAGCTTGAGAGCTTTGTCGAAACGGAGCCTGAGGAACTGGAGGATGCGGATCTTTCGGAATATATTCGTTTTCAGGAGCACTCCGAATTCTCCATGGAATTTCGATTGAGCAGGGCAGCGAGAAGGCGTTTACTGCAAAGAACCTGGGGTTGGGAAGCAAAAGGGCATATACGTAAGAAACCGCTCCTTGAGGCCATTAATGCGCTTGCGAGGAGCGATTTGGTGGAATACGACGATGCGTATTGGAGATATTTCGTTATGGTCTGCCGAAGTGTCTATGAGTTAGTTAACTTGAGTAAAGGGAAGTGATATTTATGGGAATCAAGGAAGTCCGGTTTGATGAGTACTGTAAACGGTGCGAACACTACGAAAAGTCTGAGGCGGAGGATCCCTGCTGGGACTGCCTGAACCAGGGCTGGAATTACGATTCCAACAAGCCCATCAACTACGAAGAGAAAGAAAAGTAATTTCTACCTATTTTAAGGAGGGTGTATTCAATGAAGATTTTTGCTATTGTTCTTGCCGCCATGATTCTGCTGGGTCTGTTTGTAGATATTTGCGTTCCCCAGTATGGTTTCTTTGCGAAGGTCGGAGCTGGCCATGTGGGCATCGTCGATCACTTCGGAGAAGTTGAAGATAAAGCTCTGCAGCCTGGGTTCCATGTCGTTGGCTTCTTTGAGAAGGTCGTTCCTGTCGATGCAAGGATCCAGAAAGTTTCGACACAGCTTGAGGCATTCAGCTCGGATATTCAGCAGACGATTCTTACGATGACGGTCAATTTCCATATCTCCGCGGATAAGGCCGGGACACTGTACAAGACGATTGGCATGAATTACGTGGACAGTCTGATTATGCCGCGCCTTATGGAGAACACCAAGGCGGTCGTCGGTGGTTATACGGCAGAGACGCTGGTAATTAATCGCGAAGATATTTCGTCGAAGGTCCTTGCGAAGATGAAGGCCGACATGGAGCAGTACGGCATTGAGGTGACCGTCATCTCCGTTGAGAACATCGACTTTACTGACGCGTTTGAGAGCGCTGTTGAGGCCAAGCAGGTTGCGACACAGGAGAAGCAGCGTGCCCAGACTCAGCAGGATCAGCAGACCATGGAGGCAGAACAGGCGGCCAACCGTAAGAAGATCAACGCGAATGCCGAAGCGGAGGTTGCGAAGGTCCAGGCGGATGCGGAGGCCTATCAGACAAGGGTGAAGGCGGAGGCTCAGGCTGAGGCGAACGAGAAGATCTCGAACAGCCTGACGGAAGATCTGATCAGCTATACTCAGGCGCTCAACTGGGATGGTAAGCTTCCCTCTACATACATGGGCGATAGTTCCGCTCTGCCAATTATTAGTGTCAACAGCAGCGATCCGTTTGAAGAAGTGTTTGGTACGAAGGAGAATTAAGGTATGAAAGACGTAAGAGAAGGAATACTTTTTGGAACGGAATACGTGGAAGGAAATCCGGAGCACGGAATGACTTTCAAGATTTACAACAAAGCTGGAAGAGTACAAGCTAAAGTACATCTTGATAAAGAAATGTTGGAACGGCTTAGAGATCATATTAATAATGGGATATTTTCGGATTCGCGTTCAAAACATCGGTCAACATGAAGACTGAAGTAAGGAGGCGAAGAAATGATTCTAGTTGGTGCGATTCTGATTGGTTTGGGGATATTCTTCATTGCCACAGAATTGAACGGATGAACGTAAGTAGCTGGAATTGAAGGACGGAAGGAGGGTCATGGAACCATGGCTCTTCTTCTTTTTAGGAGGAGATATTTGTGACAGTACAAATTTCTTACAAGAGTACGAGCAAGATTACTGTCTATAGCGATGTTGATGATGCTCTCTTAATCCCATCGAGCGGGAATACTCCTTATCGGTTTTTAAAATTGTCTTTCGAGGATGAGGTACGTTTTGTTCCTCTTTCTGATGAAATTGAATGTATAATTGTGCGCACAAAAAAGATCCCCAGACCTAATCCTGGCTTGAATTAGAATCTGGGGAGCAAAGGCTGAATTTGGTTTGCGGTTTGGCCGAACTGATTGAATTGTTCTTGGGTCATCTGAAAAGTAGAAAAACCGACTTTCGTCAATTGGTCGCGCTTAAAACAAACCTCTTTATGAGAACATTGAAGGAGGTTTAAGGTATGAATTTCTGGACGTTTCTTGCTTGTGTTGTGCTGATAATTATCTGGCATATTGTGCATTTGATCTACAAGTTCTTTGATGTATTCATATCTGGCGAAGGAAGGAAAATCGCTGATGAATACTATGCTAAGCGCCATGAAGAATTCAAAATGCGCTATGAAGAAGCTAAAGCCGCACGCGAGAAGAAGAAGACAATCGGGTTTCAGACAATAACGCCGATCAATGAAAAGGAGGAGTCCTGACAAGGGCTCTTTCTTTTTTCTCGAAGAGTGAATTTGTGGAGCGAAGCGAAAACCTTTAAAGGAGCTGATCGAATGAGTGATATTTCGAGCTTCAATAACTTTACCATCGACGAGCTGGAGATTCTTGAGAGGTGTCTCAGGCATGACATGATCAACAACGAGACCAGGCAAACTGATCTGCTGCAGTACGATCTTTGGCTGAAGACAGCAAGGACGCTGGTTAACAAGAGATCCGAGAAATTGACCGGAACAATCCTCGCGGTCAAAACATGCGTTATAGTGAAGGATTAGGAGGAGTGTATAAACCGGGGGAGGCCTCACAGGTAATGCTGGATGTGTTAGCCCTCAGTAATAGTTCAATGGTAGAATACCCCATGGACGAATGTGCATGGTGGAGACGTCTGTTCGAAGCGGACAAGTCCTTTAGTTTTTTCGACTATTAAGGAGGGATATTGGGCATGAAAGCTGAGTTTATTTGGGCAGGATTCGGAAAGTTAGTTGTTGCGATACTGTCGGGCTTTATAGGATATAGTTTCACAATTTGGTTAGCAAACTTTATAGATGATAAGAAACGGGAATGGCAGATAAAGCATAGATTCGATAAACCTCCTATTGCAAAATGCTACTGTATAGATTGCGAATTTCACGGAGGTCAATACCCAAATAGTTGCAGACTTCCTGGAAGCAGTAGATGCACTCCTCCAAGCGGATTTTGTTATGAAGCTCGACCGAGGAAGAAAAAATAAGCTGATTAATTCAAGGAGAGGATATTTATGCTTGATTGGATTAGCCCAGAAAAAGGTAGAGAGGATACTTATAAAAAACTTTACCTTGCATATTGTCCCGGTTATCCATTAATGATTGCTGATTGGAAAACCGGGCACGGATATAGAGATGTTAGAACCGGAGAATCCATTCGCCCGGTCACTGTAGCGTACATTAATTTACCAGATGCGAAAATTGAATTCGCGGGATAAACAGCCTCTATATTGAAGGAGGCGAGAGTATGCTTACTATTCAATTGGTCATTGCTGCAATGTTCCTTTTGTGGGTAGGATGCATGAGCGTATAAAGACTATAAAGAGGGTGATGAGCAAGCCCTCTTTAGTTTTCTTTTTATTCGGAAGGGACGTAAGGAGCTTTCGGATGAATTGCAGGAACGTAGTGGAGTATTAAAGGAGGGGATATTCTTGACGGTTGGTGAGAAGATGGTGCAATACCGGGAAGAGCGAAAAATCACGCTGAAACTGATGGGGAGGAGAATCGGAGTTCCGCCAAGCGTGTTGGCGATTGCTGAGGGAGGAGGCGTCACACATCCCAATTTTGTCAAGAGAATTCGGAAGGGATATGAGCTCACGGACGAAGAGGCGGAGATATTGCTGCCAGAGTGCAGGAGACCGTCGAGTCCGAAGTACGATCCGGATCACTACGTGTACGAGCCGAAGAAACTGTCGATTGAAGCGCTGCCGAAGCGGGATGAGATCGACTACTACCTGGCGGAGAACTACAAGTATGAGAAGCCTGGCAACGGTATGAAAATGTCGAATGGGAGGGTTTTGTAATGATCGCAGGGGGATATTACGTCATGGCCGTAAGTTTGTTCATCATCGCGCTGGTGTTTGTCGTGCTGTATTGCATCGAACTCAACGACAGCAAGCATTACAAAATGCTGATGAAAAACTACAGCAAGATGGTGACACAGTCGATGGAAAAGATGGAGGTTCTCGTAGATTTGTCGGACAGCCTGCAAGAGGAGAACTGCGAACTGAAAGACAATGAGGAGTATCTCAACGACTACATCGACGAGCAGGAAGAGAAGATCAGCGAGAAGGAGAAGCGGATTGCTGAGCTTGAGAAGGCGAACGATGAACTCTGTAAGCAGGTTCGAAGGTTGTTGTTTGACGCGAATCCCGTGACGGAGGAGAAGTAATGGACATCGCGCTGATATTTCTCGTATGCCTGTGGCTTTTAGGAATTGCTGCAGCATTCGATATTCTGTTGAAGAGGGAGAAAAAGAAACTTCAGAAGGAATACGAGAAGAAGTTGAACGATGAGACGATAAAGATATTGCGGGAGTTCTATGATGAGGATGGCAGAAGGATAGAGATTGAGAAGGAGGCAGAAGAATGAAACTATTTGAGAAGGCGAAGAAGTTTTATAATGAGCATCGCTATGAGATCAAGACCGTTGTTACGTGCGTTACTATCATTGGTGTTGGTTGGTATGCAAGTAAAAAGGTGAGCGATTATATTTACGGAGGCAAAGATGACACGAGCGATATCGCCTTGCCTCCTGTCGTTGAGCCTGAGGTAAATGAGAGATACGAATGGAGCGATGAAAAGTACAGGGAAACCTATGACCGGGTCGTTGAGTTTGCCAAGACGCTTCCTCTGATTGATGGGGAAAGCTATTGGATTGATAAAAACGACGAATGGAATAACGGAGAGCCCATTGTGTCCCATATGATTGACTATGTTGGCGTTTATCCCAACGAAGAGGAGGGTTCAGATGAAGACGCAGTTCAATGAGATTCACGATCCATGGAAACTTGTAAAAAACCATTGCAGGACGACGGTGAACAAGGCCTTCACGGAGAAGGAACCGAATGAAGCTTTTAAAAGGAAACTTTTGATCTCGGAGCACTCCCCTATTCGCCTGATCACTATCGACTGGACGTGGGAAGATATTTACAGCTGGGTAAGCGTGCATTGGTCCAGGCATAAGTTCGAGAAGTTCATCTCCACGCAGCGGGATGACCGGGTGGACAGGGATATTCTCGACTTTGACCCTGTGTGGGTGGATGAGAACGGAAACGAGCATCATCCATACAAGACTCGCAATGACGCGCCTCAGGGAACGCTTGTTCGGTTTGACGGATACGCCAATATGCAGAATCTCATCGACTCGTTCAGGAAGCGGTTGTGTTTCCAGGCGAGCCCTGAGACAAGACAGCTGGCAGAAGATTTCAAGATCGCGCTGCATGAGACAAAGCCGGAACTTGCGGATGTGCTCGTAAGTAATTGCATCTACCGCTGCGGATGCCCAGAGTTTGAGATGTGTAAGCAGGCATATTTCAAGCAGTTTCTTGCCCAATCCGTACGAAAACAGCATGAAGACGGCGTAATGTATAGCATGCTTGTGATCCAAGACCGCTATGATGTTTACAACGAATGGTTTTACAGCACGCACAAGTATGATACGACCAGGGAGATGATCGACATATGGTGAGCTATCGCGAGAAAGCTGTTGAGATTGTGAAGATCTGCGGACAGGAGCTTATCGATCGCGCTGAGGAGCTGATTCCAGACACGACTGGGGTCAAGGATGTAGATATTTGGATCCGCATCCCCTCTCGGACTGATGATCCATATATCGTTCCTGAGCTGCAGGTGAGTGTGAATGTATATCCAAAACGCGTTACACTGGACAGGATCAAGGAGGCGTTGTAATGGAAGCCAGACCGGATATTTTCAGGGACGGGAGTCATACCGCGAAAACGGCCAGCGGAAAGTACGGGTTCTTTTACGGTTTGTTCAAGCAGTCGTTTCCTGAAATTGCGGAGCGTGTGATCAAATGGGGACGGCATGACGCGTGTTCCATTGAGGTTGAGCTTGGCAATCATCAGAAATTCATCTACACTTACCGAGGTGAATATGACTGGTGCCTGCAGACGAAAAAGAACTACCTCAATTCGCTGAAGGTCAAAGGCATGGAGGGTCTGGCAAGGTAATGGCGAGTTACGTTAAAAAACCCATCGTAGTAGAAGCGATCAAAAACACCGGAGATTCATTTGATGAGGAGACAGAATGGCTTGAGGAGGCTATCAAGTCAGGCGTTCTGATCAAGTGCGAGCTTCCATTCAACAAAGGTACTTACATCGTGAAAACGCTCGAAGGAATGATGCTCTGCGAACCTGGAGCATATCTCATTCGAGGAGTGAAAGGAGAGCTGTATCCTTGTCGTGGGGATATTTTCGAGGAGACTTACGAGGAAGTGATATATGATGAACACGACCGTTTGCGTTGTTGTGAGATACATTAAAAATGTAGTTGATAAGGAGGGACAAAATAATGAACACCACTCATCTGATTCAGCTTACCATCGACATGGATGACGGACGGATCAAGGAGATCGTCGAGAAACAGGCGAGCAAGCAGATCATCGAACATATGACCGATGAGATTGAAAAGACACTGTTTTCTCATTGTGGATGGAGGTGCGACGAGACAAACCCGAACAAGAGGGACGGATATTCGAGCTATGTGGAAGAGCTATTCAAAGAGTTCCTGGAGGCGAATCGGGAGGATATTCTCGACAGGACAGCCGGGAAACTTATGGAATCTGTTAAGCGCACCAAGGCGTTTAAGGAAAAAGTTGCCAACATTCTTTAAGGCGAGAACTAACAACAATACTATTCAGGAGGAGAAAACTATGAATAACACTATCGATAAGACCACCAATGAAGGAAAAGTCACCATGAGCGCACCCTGGACGATCTACTGCCGCAAACTGGAGGAGCTGCTCTGTCAGGATCCGGATATTAGCCTGTACTATGACGCAGATGAGCCTGTGGCGAAACTGTACGTAGACAGTCTGGACAAGGCGACGATTCTCGATAATCTCTTGCCCAGCGAGAAGACCTTCGGCAACGTCACGCTCAAGATCTACATCTATCCGCCGAATGTGGAGGAATACAATCGGTCGTATATGTTTAAGCGTCTGTTCGAGGGCAATCCTGTTTATGAAGGAATGCAGTCCTCCACCCTTCCGGACGGCAGCGAGGTGAATTATATTCTGTTCAAGAAGGAAGTCGCGCAGTTCTTTGGCGACAACATTCAGAATCCCTACGGCGTAATCAGCACGCTTTACGAGAGCATCGCAAAGGACGTGTTCGAAGGCGACAATGAAGGCGTGATATTTACCACCGCCCTTGATTAATATGCTGAAACCAAAGAGCAAACTGATTGCCGAGTGTACGGCATTTTGGAACGCGGCGTACAAGCTTTTGAATGAGGATCGGATATTTCACGCCACGGAGGAGGGCATCACGACCGGCATCGATGACGTATACGAGATGACCATCACGGACGAATGGGCGATGCTTCGAAAGAAGGATACTCATGTGATGTGTGCCAAGATGCGCATGGGAACGGATCGGGAGAACCTCCTCCCCTTCTACACGCTGCTGCAATGGTATTTGAAGAGGAACGAATAGATAATCTCGCGGTGAAAACAAGCGGTATAGTGAGAGGTTGTGAAAACGCAGCCTCTTTTACTTTTCCTTAACACATCGACCAACCAAAAGGAGGAAACAATCATGAGGTACAACATCGACGGAACTGGCGCTCTGGGCATCGTGATCGGCATCATCGGCATCGGCTACGGCATCTACCAGGCTTACAAGACCGGCGAGACGGCGAAGAAACTCGACATGACCATTGAAGATCTGGCGAAGAAGACTCCCGTAGATATTCAGCAATCTGTCGTGGATCGTGCGACGGAACGGGCGATTGAACGGGAAGTTCGGATCGCTGTGAACGAGACGGCGAAGGCGGTGCGCAGTGATGCTCAGGATGAGATCAAGCGCGAAGTTGGCAAGGCTGTTGAAGCGGTCTATGAGGATCTGTCGAAGGACGTTGTGGATCGCATCTCGGATCAGGTGGCCAACATCGACGAGTACGCACTCAAGGAGAAGGTCACAAAGGAAGCCGAAAAGAAGATCCTCAAGAAGTTCGACGGAGCTCTGGATGGTGTTCTTGGAGACTTCAACCGGCAGCTCGGCAACGTCAACAAGATCTACGAAAACATCGCCGATACGCTTAAGGGCAGGAAGAGCGATGATTCGGACAACGGATATTCCTTCAAACTTGTGAGGGGGTAAGCGCATGAAGGAATACAGGTTTGGCTCGCTGTTCTTCGAAAAGGGGGACGGCGAGCGCGAACTCGTGGGATTAAACATTCGCGAGGACAAAGCCGTCAAAACCGCTCTCGACGAGCTGGGCATTCGTAACCCCAGGTACGTTAGCTACTATCAGCGTGTGTTTTACAATGACAAGGGCGAGATGTACATCGACGTCGGCAGCCATACGGAATTCTACGTTTGGAAGGAGGGAAACGGATGAGTTTTGCGCAGATGGAGCCCTGGCAGCTTCTGTTGTGGATCGTAGCGCTGGAGATCATCACGCTGCCGCTTTTGGTTGGATTCGCCAAGAGCATCATCGCCGGATATTTCGCTGAGAAGAAGAAATACGTCGGCGATTTGGCAAGAGCGCTCGGAGACACGTTGAGCAAGGCGGCGGACGTCATTGGGAAGGGAAAGGAGAAGAAAGATGAGTAAATCCATCCGATTGTCCAAGGAGCATGGCGTAAACCCGACGATCCCAATCTGCTTCTGGTGCGGCAACGAGAAGAACGAAATCGCGATGCTGGGCAAACTCCCCAATGATCAGGAAGCTCCACGCAGCATGTGGATATTCGGAGACTACGAGCCGTGCGAGGAATGCCAAAGGATACGGGACATGGGCGTGGATCTCATCGAGGCGACGCTCGTTCCATCGGTGCATGAGAGCCAACCGCCCATGATGGAGAACGAGAACGGGGGCGTGTATCCGACCGGCAGACATATCGTGATGAAGGAGCATGCGATTCGCGCGATCTTTGAGTCTGATAAGGCGGATATTCTGTGCGAGAAGCGGATGGGGTTCGTGGATCCGGAGACGATGGAAGCGCTCGTGAAGATGATACAAAGCGTAGAGAACGAAGAGAACGAAGATGAGCCGGATGAAGAGGAGGAGTGATATTTATGAATGAGAGGTTGATTGCGAGAACGTTCGGGAACTGGTGCAAGCGGCATTCGACGAAGATTCTTGCAGGCGTGGCGATCGTGAGCGAGGGTCTTGGATTCTACTTCATGCATCGTGAAGCGCCTATTGTCCGGGATCGGCTGGATGAACTTGGCGACGACGCGAAGTGGTATGAGAAGATCAAGGTCGCGGGTCCGGTATATTTGCCGGCGCTTGGCATGTTCCTGTTGTCAAGCGGGAGCATTATCGGTGGATGCGTGATTGGCGATCGGAAGACGGCTGCTGCGATGGCGTTATATTCTGTGACGGACGCGGCGCTTCACAAGACGGAGGCAAAACTTGTCGAGGTGCTTGGCGATGAGAAGGCTCAGGAAGTCCACAAGGCTGTCGCGAATGATATCCTGAAGAGCAATCCCACAGAAGCGAAGGAAGTTTATCTTACCGGAAAGGGCGACGTACTGTTCTTCGAGCCTTTGAGCGGGAGATATTTCCGATCGAGTCTGGATGCGGTGAAGAATGCCAATGTGGACTTTAAGGAGTACGTCGTCCGCAACATCTGGGGAAGCGCCAACGAATGGTATGAATTCCTTGGACTTGAGAAGGCACTTCTTGGAAATTATGTCGGCTGGAACGTCGATCATAACTTGAATGTGCATTTCGAAGAGGGTCATACGACGGATAATGAGCTTTGCTGGGTCATTAGGCATAACAGGCACAGCCAGCCTATCCTGGGCGATGGATGCACCCCGGTCGATTATGACGATCTAGACAGGACGTTGTAAACTTGCTACGCAAGAATCGCTCACTAATTCGCGGTTAAAACAAGCCTCCTTATGAGATCATAATAAAGGAGGTAAACCCTATGAAAAAGATGTACTGCTATGAAGGCGAACTTGAGAAGCGTGCGAACCGCATGAACGAGGCCGGTGAGAACGATGTTGTCGCGGAGATGCTCGCGGAACAGTTGGGGATCGACGAAAAGTGTACGGTCGGCGAAGTGTTGCTGGCCTCACTGTCGTACATACTCGACGTTCCGAGGCACTTATTTGACAAGCCCTTGGATGAACTGACCAAGGATGAGGCTGCACTGCTGGACAAGAAGTTCAGAACGAGCGACATGGTGACTTTCGTACAGGAGTAACTCGATTGTGACTCAAAATGGCGGAGTGGCGAAAGCTGCTCTGTCATTTTTTTTGTTGGAATAACGGAGCGAAGAAGAATAATTAAGGAGGGTGATATTTATGAGCTCTGGCAAGTGGAGACTGGGTTTGACGGCGGTAGGTGTGATCGGCGTGGGTGTGACGTCGTGGCTGTCGGTCCGCTGCAGCAGGAAGGCGGATCAGGAGACGGAGAAGAAGAGGAAAGTATTGGCGTATGCTCCGGCGATTGCAAGCGGGGTCATTACTGTCGGCAGTATCATCGCGTCGCACAAGATTTCGAGCAAGGAGATCATCGCGCTTACGGCAACATGCGGATATTTGGCGTCGTATCGGGACAAGATCGAGGGCAAGATCCGGGAGCGATATGGCGATACCGAGCTTCACGAAATGCGCAAGGATGTGCATAAGGAGCTTGCCAGTGAGAAGAAGCCGAACGAAGAGCATCATAAGTCTCCCTCCATTGAAGTCAGCGGTCATGGCGACGTGCATTTTGTTGAGCATTACCTTGGCAGAGAGTTCTATTGCTCGCTCGAACATGTTGAATGGGCGGAGAAAGAGCTTAATCGCAGGTTTCATAGCGGCAAGTATGTCTGCATGAATGATTTCTATGGGCTTCTTGGAATCAGCAAGTCGAGAGCTGGATGGGAGTTCGGATGGCCTGCAAGCGGCGATTACTACGATTACGATCTCGAAACCCCGATCCAGTTTGAAAATGTTCTCGGTGAGGATGAGGACGGGAGCCTTCTGTATATGATCGACATTCGCACGACTCCTTTCATGGGCTGGATGGAGGAATGAATGGCATGCAGAGAATAGGAAAGTTCACGCATCGGATATATTCTGAGGAGGATTACAATTTCTCTGTGATCCATGAGTGCACGATCGTGCTTCCTGACAGCTGCGAAACGGAAAAAGATCTTCAAGAAATTCTTGAGATTCCGACATTGCAGTGCGAGGACTGTTACGGATGCCCGAACGCAAAGGAGGCGCTGGGTCGTGAAGGCAAGAAAGTGTGATATTTGCCAAATGGAGGGCAATCGCGGCATGAAGGTGAGGCTGGTCGGATTCGGCTGGCCTCTCTGGAAGAAACTGTTTGTCTGCGAGAAATGCATGAACACGATGAAGGAACTGATCAAGAGCTATCGTAGAGAGAGGTTTTGAGAAAGGAGCAAGACATGGATAATTTGGATAGAGAATTGGAAGAATCCATTGAACTTGCACGGTCGGTCGGCGTTCCGGAAGAAGAAATACTCAAGTCAATGGACGATGTCGACGCTTTCTTTCTTGGAGGACCCGGCGATTGGCCTCATCCCCCTCGCGGTAATTCAGATCAAAGATCGACTTCTCCTCGCGGTAATTCAGAAACAAGTTTCGAATGCACTCACGATGATGCCGAAACAAGTTCCGGCATATCTCGCGGTGAAAACAAGCGCGTTAATGAACGAGAAATCGTATCAACCATCATTAAGGAGGATGATATTATGGCGAACGAAGTGAAGAAGGACGAGGTTCAGAACACTCAGGCTACGGAAGGAACTAAGGGACAGGAACCCCCGAAGGATCAGAAGCCGAAGAAGCCCAACATCTTCAAGCGTGCCTGGGAAGGCGTGAAGTCCGGATTCAAGGCTGTGCGGGAAAGTCCGCAAGCCGCTGTGATCGGGGCTGCCGTCGGATCCCTCGCGACGATTGGGATCGGGGCGTACATCGAGCATAAGATCGGCGGGAGCTATGTTCAGGGTTCTCTGCCGGAGCCGGATGACGGAATCGAGATCGAGGACACGGGCGAGGACTATGTGGAAGGTCCGTCCGATGAGGATGACGGCGAGTAGTCGTTCAAGGATCAGGAGTTGTGGAAACGCAGCTCCTCTTCTTTTCTTTTTATTTTTATCTGGGATCGAAGAATGAAGATACCGGATGAATATGCGGAGCGAAGCGGAGGGTAAGGAGGGATATTTGTGGGAGGATGGATTCGGACTGAGGATCAGCTGCCGGAAAAAGACAAAAACTATCTTGTGGTAATTCAGTATTACACGTATAAAAAGAACACGAGACTTAAACCTTATTGCAGGGATATTCGCGTAATGAAGTACGACGGAGACGGATTTGAGAATACCAATGGAAAAGATTTAACGTTTCTCTCGTCACCAATCGTAATTTCCATTGTGACTCACTGGATGCCCCTCCCCGACCTTCCAAAGGAGGATGCGGAATGAAACTGATTGAACGGATAGCCAAGCGGTTCACGAAGTCGGCATCGGATACGGTAAAGACGGAGATGAAGAAAACGGCGATCGATCTGTTGCCGATTGTCACGACAGTCATTACGGCTGTGGTGGGCATCGTGATATTTAAGGGCGTGACGGACAGTGTGAGCGATGCAGCGCCCATGGTAAGCCGAACGAGCATCACGACCAACAATTATTTCTTCAATGAGGTTTCCGAAGAGACGATGCTGAAGATAATGGAGGGTTAATTCCAGATAATGAAAGAACTGGTAATTACAATTCTTCTTGTCGCGTGCTTTAACACCTCAATGTCACTGATCGACAACAAGAAGGCACTTGGATACAGCGTACCGATTTACTGGATATTGGTAATGGTGTACTGGTTTTTGAGGATTTAGGAGGGCGAAGAGAATGAAGGAGAAGAGAAACACCAAGCATAACAACATTGTTGCGGCTCGCGTTCATTCGAACAGGAAGTACGATTATTGCCCGTATTGCAATACTTCCATGCGTGTGCGGATTGAAAATGAATCCAGATACGCTTCATACGGGCGTTACGCAAGTGGAGCAAAAGTTGTGTTCGTCTGCGATTGTTGCGGATCCAGGAGCCCGGAAGCTTACATCGATACCAGCATGCTCGACGTGGACAAGGTGATCGAGAAGATGGAAGATATTTGCAATTTCGAAGAGGACGAGGAGGGCGAAGAGTAATGGGAAAAAGGATGTACAATCCTGTCGTTCATACCGGAGATGAAAGATACGATTTTTGTCCTTTTTGCAAAAGTCCGATGCGTGTGGAGATTCTTCCGCAGGTTCAGAAAAGTACTCTCTATTATATTCCACAGAGAATCGCCTTTGTATGCGATGAATGTGGAACACAGGGACCTACGGTATCCGTTGAACCGGATCTCATCGATGTAAATGAGGTTCGGCTCAGAATTGAAGAGAAACTTGATGATATCGACGCCAAAAAGAACGAGGAGGGCGAAGAGAATGAATGAAAATGGAAGCAGCAAGCGGGAAGCGGTGAAGACTGTCGTTCGCCTTGCGGTTGGGACTCTTGTGGAGATATTTGTGGGAGCGCTGACCAACAACGTCGTGGAGAACGTGGACGGACCCAAGGTGGCAAAGATTGGAGCAAAGGCTGGTGGATTCCTCGTGGGTATGATGATCGGTGACCAGGTTGGCGATTATATTTGCGGGGAGATCGACGACACGATGGAGGAGATCGACAAGGTCAAGAAGGCACTTGACGAGGAGGGATGACCTCATGCAGATCGTCAAGAAGTTTCAACTTGTGCTGAACGGAGAGACGGTTGAGATATTTGACCGTCTCTTTGAAATTGCTGAGGAAGAGGACGCAGAGGCGAGGTATGCCCTTACCGGAGATCTGATCGAGTTCCTGCTGGCAAACTACGATGTGCAGGACGTATGCACAGTGATATTAAACGCAAGCAATATCGCGAAGGACGAATCGAAGGAACTGCGGTACGACCGGGTTCAGAACTACATCAAAGTTCTGATTCGCGATGAGGTGAACAATTATATTTCACAAAGTCACGAGACGGACTACGAATTCGAACTATTGAAGGAGGAGTAGATCATGGACGAACTTTGCATCGACGAGAACCTGGAGCGAATTGCCGACGCTCTTGAGGGGATCTACCGGATATTGCTGAACAAGGAATGTCTGGAGTTCGGCATCATCACGGACCAGGACATGGAGGATTTCTTGAGTGAGGAGGCGGAGATGTAGCGTATGAGCGATGAAGTTAAGAAGCGGGAACGCGAGGAAGATCTGCCTGGAAACTCTTACAGGAAGGTTCCGGCAAGAACTGCTGAAAAGCCCGCTGCGAGAGAAAAGAGAGGGCATGTTCAGGATAAGAAAAAGACCATCGGAGAACGGATTGCGGACAGCTTTATTGCGACTGACAAGGAAGAGGTTAAGGAGTTCGTGATATTTGACTTCCTAATTCCGGGGATCAAGAGCCTCGTTGAAAACATCGTGCGGATGATTCTCTTCGGTGGCAAGGGCGATTCCAGAATCACGAGGTCCCGAGGTGAGAGCAGGCCGAGGTACGTAGAGTACAGCAGCAGGTTTGACGAGCGGAGAAAACGTGACGATGAATACGTCACCCGCAGGCCCAGAAGCCAGCCCGAACTTATATTCTCGCAGAGGAGCGACGCTGAGGAGGTCCTTGCTGAGATGCTGAAACTTCTCAGTCAGTATGGCAGGGTTACGATGAAGGACTTCTACAACACCGTGTTCGACGTATCAGATGGCGAGATCGATATTCCAACCGACTATACGATGAACAGCTACGGCTGGTACAACCTCAAGAGCGCGAGAGTGGCTCAGGTTAGGGACGGATATTTGCTTGAATTGCCGAGAGTGGAAAGGATCGGAAGGAGTGATTAGAAGTGGATACTGTCGCTGTTAATAATACTCTGAATACCGCAAACGTCAATATGGATTCCAAATACTTGAACATGAGCACTACTGCATCGAATGATAATCTGTGGAGGTTGTCGAGCACGAATACTGATTGGGGAGGGTACGACGCGACCAGGACGGGTATCTGGATCCATGGCAGTCCGATCGGTACGCCAACTCCCCTATTTTCGGAAAGAATGGGCATTATAGAAGAATCCAAAATTCCGTCTTGCAAAGATATTCTAAATCGTATCATGGAGGGCGAAGGTATGACGAGCAAAGAGATTAACGAAAAGGACAGTTATATTCCGAAGGTTACGAAGGTGGAGAGCTACAACGACCGCGTGGTGAAAGTAACATTTGCGGACGAGACGTTTACCAAGTCGGTCTGTTCTGAGAATGACACTTTCGACCTGGACGTCGGCATCACCATCTGCGTGATGAAGAAGATGCTCGGCGAGAAGGGAACCCAGAAGTACAACAAAATGCTCCGGGATATTCATTCTGTCATGGAGAGCAACGAGAAGGCCAAAGAGCAGGCAAGGAAGGAAAAGGAAGAGCGCAAGGCCAAGCAGAAGAAGCTGGAACAGAAGCGCATCGCAGGTCGTGAAGCCGCGCGTCAGGAATACATCGATGATATTGCGGCGGGTGTGTCCAAAGCGCTTGCTGAGCGAAAAGAGGCGATGTAATTTATGTCCGGTTATATTCGATGGCGCGGAGGGAAACTGGCGACACCGATTCGAGATATGCTGATGAGTCCGGAGTACAATGGCGTGGTGTTCCATTGCGAAGACAAGAAGCATGCGGAGTCATCCCGTTACGCGGCGCTGATGCTCAAGTGGCGGTATAAATATGACCTGAAGACGGCTCGAAGGGGTTCGGATCTCATCGTGTATAAGGAAGGATGGGATTACGAGCCCGAGAACATGGAGGTAACGATCACTCGTGGATCGGAAGTTCTCGATTAGAGATATTTAACGATCACTCGCGGATCGGAAGTTCTCGCGTAAAAAACAACCCGCTACTTGAAAGGAGTGGTAAGCATGAAGGAATTCGTCAACAAGCATCCCATTGTGAGCCTGTTCATGCTCGACATCGTTGTGACTGGTGTGCTCAACCTTGCGTGCCTGATCAAGAATGGGAAATTTCCGGATGACGAAATCGAGACGACGGCACAGTAACCTTTCGACCGACAAAGGGCCTTGTTTGATACAGGGCTCTTTTCTTTACTTAACCCCCAGACGGATATTTTTTAGGGAGGAATGATCGACAATGAAACTACCCAGGATAAGACTGCCGAAGAAACTGACGCAGGCTGTTGGGAAAATGCTGCTCAAGACCAAAGCAGCGAGACCCGAGATCTGCATGGTCGGCGGATTTGTACTCGGAGGAGCGGCGCTCGTGTTGGTGGGTGTCGAGACGTGGAAGGGCAAAGACAAGCTGAGCGAGGATGCCCACAACGTCAAGTGCTACACGAAGAAGGCATATGAGGAATACTTTGAGCAGAATCCGGAAATGCCCAAGTACAGCGAAGAGGACCGCAAGAAGTTCTATCGCGAGTATGCGGTGATATTTGCCAAGGACATCGCGAAGACCTATTGGAAGCCGGCAACCCTTGCGATTGGATCCACAGCGCTGATATTTGGCGGAAACCGCCTGCTGAGGAAGGAACTGAGCATTGCCACGACGGCGCTCGTTACGCTCAAGCAGAATTACGACACTCTCGTTGCGAAGATGCGGAAGGAACTCGGGGACGAAAAGACGCAGGAGCTCCTGTACGGAACGAAAGTCGCGGATGTGTTCGACGCGGAGACGGGCAAATCGCTCGGCAAGACAGCAATTATCGACGATGCGGCAATGATCAGTCCCTACGCGTTCCGGTTTGACGACGGTAAATGGGATGAAGAGAAAGGTCGCTACACGTACAGGAATCCCGTTTGGAACAGCAGCAAAGTCGTGAACATCGCAACCATCGTATCGCTACAGAATTCGTTCAACGACCTGCTCAAGATCAACGGATTCGTGTTCGAGAACGAGGTACGCAGGGAATTCGGCATGAAGCTGCTGGAGCGCGGCTGGAAGTATGGCTGGGTCCTTGGCAGCGACGGAGACGGATTTATCGACTTTGGCGTGCTGCCGGGTCCGAACCAGATCCCCGTCAACAAACTGTTCATGGACGAGAAGAATCCCTTCAACACGCCGATCATCGATCTGAACGTCGATGGCAAGATCAGTTATATTTACGAGGACATGGACGAATACGACAACCGCAGCAATGTCGCGTTTGCCAAGCGTCGTAACGGTTTACTCGAGGGGTGACGCTGAATGTCGTGGAGAGAACTGCACGAGCGGTATGACGAACTGAAGGACCTCACCGAAGAGCAGCTGATTGAAAAGATCGGGCCTTGGTGGGGTCCTATCTTCTTTGAGAGCAAGGAAGAGATCAGGAAAACGTTATGGAGAAGGAATCCCGACAGCGTTGAGAAAAAGCCCATCGAACCTGAGGAAGAATCTGAGGAATAACCAAGTTCGTGTGAAGGAGGGATATTTGCATGAACAGAAACCTGTTTTGGTGCGTGATCAGCTTCATCGGCGGCTGTTTTGTCGGTGGTTACGTGGTCGGAGGACAGTGCGCCAAAAAGCATAGAAGGGTCGTAGGAGAGCTTCAAGACGAAGTGGATCGACTTGTCGAAGAAATGGCTGAAAGCGATTTTAGGGGCCTTACAGAGGCTCACAGCGGCATTGTAGAGCCTTCTGACGAAGATGACGAGTATGACGGGGATATTTTCGACGAGGAATACGAGTTTGACGACCCTTTTGATCCTCGCAAAAAGCCCACGAGCATCATCGTGAAGGATGAAAAAAGCGGGCATACGATGGAGTTCAAAAGCCTTGGAAGCTTCATGGCATGGGTGGATCCCGATGAATCTTATAAGCAGGGAGAGCTCATGACACGGATATTGGAAGGCGATGCGGACGCATACAAGGAACTTACGAGCCGTTATAGCAGCGAGAAGTTCGACGAGATTTTTTGCAAGCACGACCATCCGAGGGACTCCGATGAGGATGAGAGCAAAGACGACTACGACCCCGATGATATTTACCTGATCAGTCCGGATACGTTTAAGCAGGAGCTGGCGTATCGGGATGACGAGACGATCACGTACTACCAGCAGGACGGCATGCTCATCAATTCCGCAGACCAGCTCATCGACAATCAGGAGCGCTGTATTGGGCGTGAGGCTCTGGATGAGATCGGGACAACGGAGGAGGACTATCTGTACGTCGACAATCAGGTGGAGAACAAGATCTACGAAATCTGCGTCGAGCATAGATATTCCTACTACAGGGACATACTGAACAGCGGGGTTGGAGAGTGAGTTCGCGATAAGAACAGGCACTGATATGAAAGGAAGGTGTCTGTTATGGCTACTGCGGAAGGAATTATTAGTGATATTCGTAGTTCGATCATGGCAAGGCTGGAGAACGATGGGTATTTAATGCGAGGTGATCTGATTGAGATCTTCGATTCGCACAGAATGGACTGGAGAAACATTGCTGGCGATACGGAGGCGACTTTCACGATCAGCGGCATCAGATTGTCTCAGTTGCCAAAGCCTCATATCACGATCGATCATACGTCTCAAACAGTACTAAGGTTCAATTATCCTTCGGGAGACATTGAACAGACAATGACGATCAGAGGGTTTGCTTAATGCAGGCCCTCTTATTCTTATCGAATTAAGGAGGTGCGGAAATGTTTGGAAAGCGATTCAAAGGGGAAGCTCTTGGCTTTAAAGACATGATGGGAAACGAAATTCATGAAGGGGATATTATCGTAATCGAAGGAGGATACAAAGAGCTGGAAATCGTTCAATATGGATGGGGAGGATTCTATCCTTTTGCGATTCCGAGATGCGAGGAAACGCCACATCCTTTGAATACGATCGTTATAGGGAGCGTTTATAATTCCACTTTTGAAAGTATAAAAGAGAAAGTAAAAGAAGCGCTTATTGAGAACGCTGGTCCTCCCATCCGTTCTTTTTACATGGACATGTGGTTTAAAAAGCTTGTGAACACTCTATCAAATTACGATGAAATGAGAATACTGGAAAACGAACATTCTCTCAGTTATATTCAGCTTATAGAAAAGAATAAGGAGGGCAAATAATGATTGGCGGCGAATTGGGAGATTTTACCATTGAGGATGTCGAAAAGATTCTGAAGACCATTGAAGACGCATCCTTCCAGTATCGGAGCGCATCGGATGAAATTGCCGAATGTGAAAAGAAACAGCAGGATATTTTGCATGACCTCGAACTCACAGACCATACATATCACGAGCGAGGAAGGCTATGCAATGACCTTGTCGAAGTTCGGAGGAGAAGGAGACTCGCGAAGAACGTGATGGACCTGCTGGAGCCTGTTGTAAAGTGGAGAAACGAAAGTCAAGGACCGCTCAACAAGCTTTCGAACACGATCGGTAGCATGCGCAAGATTAAGGAGCGTCAAGACAGCAAGGTATATTTTCGCAGGACTGGCGATGATGCGGGGTCGATTATCGAGCATCGAGAAGCGAAGGGCGCGTAGGTCTGGAGGTGGGTCTGGTGGGATATTTTCGCAAGCACGAGGAGAAAAGGCGATTAAGGAAACTCTACGAACAGACCTGGCATAGTTACGGATGCGGAGCTTACTGGAGCGATCGCAAGAAGCGTTATATTCGCTACTATCCCTACAGCTCCAATCATGGTCGGGGAATCAAGAAATACTACCAACGCGTCAGCAATCGAAAAGTCAGGAAGCTTGACGAAGCGCCTATGAAGGGCACGTTGTACAAGAGACTTTTCGATATGTGGTGGACCTTGACGTGATATTTAAGGAGGAATGATGAGTATGGGCAAGCTTTTTACAAATTGGAAGGAGAAATACTACGATCTCAAGGAAGACAGCAAAGAGCATCAGAAGCTTCTCGAAAATGATCGGAGACGCATCATCGATGAAAAGATTAAACTGGAAACGGAAAAGAAAGCACTAGAAGGAACCATCGCGAGCAAGGACCGTACCATCGAGAAACTCCAGGACCAGATTGAAGAGATGCAGGAGGAACTGGATATTCTGAACGGGCATTACAAACTCGATGGGCTGGAAGACGAAGAGACGAGGCTGCAGGTAAAACGTGATATTCGCGTGCATCATCTTGAGATGGAGAACATGGAGCTCAGGAGAAAAGTAAGGGAAATGAGCGGGGCGTTGGAGGCTAAGCTAAAAGAGGATCTTACGCGCTTACAGTTCAACGGATTCAGTAGCATGGTACAGAATTACAGACCTTGGTGAGGTGATATTTTTGAGCAGCAATTATGATGAATACATTAAAGACCACGTGCGCTTTGTCGGGATAGCGTACAACAAACTCTGCGAGATGATGCCGGATATTCGTGACAAGGTCGGGGATCCGTTCTTTGCACAGGATCATGACCTGTCGAAATGGAACGCGGACGAGTACGATGCTTATGACAGATATTTCTACGGACCTGCGGGAAAGAGTGCTTCTGTTGTGCGAGAGTTTAACTATGCATGGCTGAAACACCAGCATTCCAATCCGCATCACTGGCAGTACTGGGTGCTGATCAACGATGACGATGGAGAGAACCGACCTCTCGAGATGCCGTATAAGTACGTGATCGAGATGATCTGCGACTGGTGGAGTTTCTCATGGAAAGCTGGGAAACCGGATAGTATTCTGGACTGGTACGAAGATCATCGGCCGATTATGGAACTGCATCCGAGCACGAGAAAGATCGTCGAGGATATTCTTAAGAGAATCAGGAAAGAGTATGTAAAAGAGGAAGAGGAAAAGGAACGATAAAATGTTGCTCACTCGATCGGAAATTGAGGCATTAACAAATCCGGAGACTCAGGAAAAGTTACGAAAACTGATTGAAGACGAACTTAAAGCTATTAACGAAGAGATTGATAAGGAGGAGCAAAAACATGAAGAAGATTCCGACGCTGTTTCCGAGAGAATTTGAAGGTCATAAGATCGTATCCATCGGGCATGATCCTATTCCGGGAATGGAATGGGTTTTGAGGGGCGAAGGAACTCCAACGGAGAAAGTGGACGGTGCCTGTTGTGCGATCATTGATGGACTGTTTTACAAAAGATACGATGCGAAATTGGGTAAGGATGGATCTCATAAGAGACCTCCATTGGATGCCATTCCTTGTGATGATCCGGATCCCATCACCGGGCATTGGCCGTTTTGGGTGAAAGTATCGGAAACTAATCCGGATGACAAGTGGTTTTGGGAAGCGTATAGAAACTCCACCGACACTATCGCCTATCATATGAACGGTACCTATGAAGCTATCGGGCGTCACTTTAACGGCAATCCTTACCATCTGTCGAATGATATTCTCGTGAAGCATGGGACTGGGATCATCGATCTTCCTGACAGAAGTTTTGAAGGAATAAGGGAATACTTAAAGAACCACTTTTCTGAAGGTATCGTGTTCTGGAAGGATGGCGAGCCCAAATGCAAAATCAAAAGAACAGATTTCGGATTTAAATGGCCGATTGCCGATTATGAAACCAAGGAGGAGCGGAATAGTAACGAAGGAAAGGTTGATACGGTTTGATCATAGTTGGATATCCTGGAGTTGGGAAGAGCAGCTTAGCGAAGGTGCATTACCACGACTACATCGATCTTGAGAGCTCATGGTTTCGGACGGGAGCTGCCAATAACTGGTGGGAAGTCTATTGCAATGTGGCGGAGCATTTGTCGGAGAACGGGCATGTGGTGTTTGTATCCTGTCATGCGTGTGTGAGATATTACCTGGCGCTTCATTCAAAGCAAAAAGTCGTGGTGGTGTATCCTTCCGACGCGCTTAAAGACCAGTGGATCGAGAAACTGAGGATACGCTGGGAAGTGACAGGAGCGGAAAAGGATTTGCGGGCGTATGAACGGGCTTCAACATACTACGCCGATGATATTCTTGAACTGTCGAGCTGCGGTCTTGAGCGAGTGGAATTGGACGACATGAACTACGAACTCGGGACTTTGGTGTTTCAACTCAGGATGGAAGAGGGACTTATTGTTAAGCGTACACGCGACGAGAACACAGATTAATATGGTAAATACATAGAATTACATTTTTTAGTTGAAGCTGTCTCTTCCATTGCAATGGGACAGCTCTTTTAACCTTTAATTTTACTCGTGAGTGAATTTGCGGAGTGTAAACGAAGATGGGAGGAGGTGTTGAGAATGATGGATTATAGCTACGAGAAGGACATTGAACAAGATTACTTCCATTGGCTGTGCGAGATGGTGGGCGTAGAGCAGGCGGATGACAGCTATTGGATATTGGCGAAGGAACTGCATGAGAGGAAGTTCTATTCCCTTGTACCGCATGACGAGAACAGAGCTCTTGACGGGATGGAGTTGCGTGAGGAGTACTTGAGGGACTGCAACTATCCGAAGTACGTGGATATTCTTGGGGACTGCAGCGTGCTGGAGATGCTGATTGGCCTGGCACGCAGGATGGAGTTTGAGATGACAGATCCGTTCGATCTTGAGAATACGATGGATCGAACGTCCTATTGGTTCTGGGAGATGCTGGATAATTTGGGACTGACCAAGTACACAGACAGTGCCTATGCGGATCTTAAGGATGAAGCGATCGTGTATGTGGACTGGATCGTGGATAATTTGCTGAAGCGGAAGTACGAACCGAATGGGAATGGCGGGCTGTTCCCGTTGCATGACTTTCACGAGAACCAATGCAACGTAGAAATCTGGTATCAAATGGCGGCTTATCTGGCAGAACGCAGTGTAGGCTAGATATTCCTTGCGAAGCTTTGCTTACTTAGCGGAGCGTAGCGTATGCTGAGTATTCGTTGCCGAAAGCTGCGCTTATCTGGCAAAACGCAGTGTATGTTAGATATTCCTTGCGAAGCTTTGCTTACTTGGCGGAAAGAAGTGTGTACTGATGAACTTTGGGATTGCTGTTTGGTTTGTCGTACTTGGGATATTGGCAATTCTTACTGTCTGGGGATTCTTCGACGATGATGATGGCTGAAAGGCGGATGGACATGGACAGTGATATTTCCAAGCGTATCGCAATACAGAGTGAGAAAGTGGCGTCTGTCGCGGATCAGTTGTGGAAAAGCAACCGGGACTGCGGGAACGTGAACTCTGTCGTTGCGGGCTGGGCTGTAGAGCGACTTATGGAGGTCGTGGCTTCGATGAATGCTTTGGCTGCGGCTGTGGACGAATGATATTTTCTTGGGTTTTGTCAAAAAGGAGGGCATTGTTGTGGAAGCGGTTACGAAGAGTCCGGAGTATGAGCAGGTTATTGAAGGAAAGTATGGGCAGGCCGTGTGCTTTGCGAAGACCATTGAGGAGGCTGCCGTCAATCAGATACGTCGGATGTGCTATCAGGAGTTTACCGATGGCGTGGATATTCGTATCATGCCTGACGTACATGCAGGAGCGGGATGTACGATAGGGACTGTGATGACGATGGATGGGAAGGTTGTTCCGAACATTGTCGGCGTGGATATTGGGTGCGGAATGTACACGGTAGCTCTCGACATGCATGGGATCAGCGGGAAGAAAGGATTGCTGAAACTCGTCGACAACCTGGCGCATGAGATTCCGAGCGGGATGAACGTTTGGGAAAAACCAACCTTGGGCGAAGAGTTTCTCGACCAACTTCGTTGCAGGGGAGCTTTGAAGGACGTGGACTGGCTGTTGCGAAGCATGGGGACGCTCGGCGGAGGGAATCACTTCATCGAGATGGATATTGGTTCGGGGATCAGCGAACCGGTGTATCTTGTCGTGCATTCCGGGAGCAGAAACCTTGGAAAGCAGGTCGCGGAGCACTATCAGAGAATGGCCGTGAGACAGCGTAGAGGGGACGTAGAACGCGAGGAAAAGCGGAACGAGATAATTGCTGCGTATAAGGCTCAAGGCCGCGAGAAGGAGCTTCAGGAGGCTCTGGAGGGCCTTAAAAAGGAAAGTTTCGGCAGTGATATTCCCGAGGATCTCTGTTGGCTGGAAGGAGAGCTGCTGAACGACTACTTGTGGGACATGGATATTTGCCAGAGCTTTGCGAAGACGAACCGCGAGATGATCGCACATCACATTATTGAAGGACTTGGGGTGCGTTGCAAGTGGGGCAAACACACCATCCACAATTATATTGATATGGATCGCATGATCATTCGCAAGGGAGCGATTTCAGCGGAGAAGATGGAGAGGGTTTTGATTCCTATTAACATGCGGGATGGCAGCATTCTTGCGCTCGGGAAGGGAAACCCGGATTGGTTGTGGTCGGCTCCCCATGGCGCAGGAAGGATCATGAGTCGGAATGAAGCTCGGCGGAAACTGTCGATGGAAGAGTATGAGAAAACGATGAAAGGGATATTTACCACGAGCCTGTCACTTGGGACGATCGACGAAGCTCCGATGGCGTATAGAGGGATGGATGAGATTCTTGGCGCGATTGGAGACACTGTTGAAGTGGTGGATATTCTCAAGCCGGTGTGGAATTTTAAAGCTGGAAGCGAAAGCTAATTCTGCGGAGCAGAAACGAAGTGAATACGAAGCGGGAAGAGCAAAAAAGGAGAAGAAATGATGAATAAAGAATTGTATGAAAGGGTAACGAAAGGGATTAAAATTTGCGTAGATGATATTAACAGAAATTGCAGCAAATGTCCTTATAATTCGTGTGATTGTTGCAGGGATGTCCTGCTTTATGACTGTTTAGATCTTATCGAAAGTGTTGTAGGAGAGGGGGTTTGTTCAAATGCTAACGGATAAATTGTTGAATAGAATGCAGGGATTGGAAGAACGCGAAAGAGAATTACTTGAAAACAATGATCCTGTCGAAGTGAATGAAAATTGGAACTATGTTATGGGATATTTGGAGGCGTTGGAGCACGTCAGGCGCATAATTGAAAAGCTTAGGAAAGAAGAGGGCGAAGCGTGATGTGGAGCATTAACGGAGCAATGGCTTTGTGGCTTGGATATTGGATCTTTGTCGTGTTCGTCGTGGCCGGATACGAGAAGCGTAACAGGGCTTTGACGAAGGAAAATATGTCGCTGAAACAGGAGAATTCGAGACTGAAAAAGCAGGTGTGTGGAGCAGGTTCGAGGGCTGTGAAGAGGAACTCGGCGGGGGATATTTGGCCGAATTTGGAGAAAAAAGCGTCGAAAAGTGTCACAGAAAAAGTGTCACAAATTGACTAAAAGTGTCACAGGATAACATAAAATGGCTGTTTTGAGAAGCCTTTATGTTAATACAAAAATGCCCTTTTTAGGGGTTTGTGACAAAAAAAGTGTCACAGTGTGACACTTTTGAAATAAAAGTGTAACAGGGCAAAACCCCTGGGGCGCAAGGGTTTTGGGGTTTTCTGTGACACTTTTACACTTTTATTCCTTATTTGAATGAAAAAGTAAGTAAATATATATAGTAATAGAGAATAGGCAAAAATGTGTCACAAGTGTCACAAGAAGATTTTTAATTTGCTTTAGGAGGCGCACGATGGACTTTTACAAAATTAAGGAAAGGAGCACGAAATTCGATCGGGAAATCTATCCGGATTTTGTCGTCGGACATGTGAAAGACCTGCTCGTTCGAGGCAAGAGTTTTTATGCCGTCTGGAATGAAGAGAAGGGACTTTGGTCTACGGATATTTTGGACGTCGTCGAAATCGTTGATAAAGATCTCTGGGCGTACGCGGAAAAGATCAGAAATGAAACGAACTACGAAGGAAAGCTGACTGTGCGAACGCTTAGCTCGTTTTCTTCCGGTTCGTGGCTTAAGTTTGTCAACATGACTTCCAAGTACGGCGACTCAAAACATCAGCTAGACGAGAAACTGACGTTTGCAAATACTCCGGTGAAGCAATCCGATTACGTTTCGAAGCGTCTCCCCTATTCCCTTGAAGAAGGAGAGCATCCGGCATGGGACAAGCTTGTCGGAACGTTATATTCTCGTTCGGAGCGAGAGAAGATCGAATGGTCGATTGGGGCTGTCGTTTCCGGAGACAGCAAGAAGATCGAAAAGTTTTGCGTGTTCTATGGAGATCCCGGAACCGGTAAGGGAACGATCATCAACATCATCAAGAAGCTCTTTGATGGATATTATACGACATTTGAAGCGAAGTCTCTTGGCTCGGCAAACAATCAGTTCTCTACAGAAGTGTTTCGGACGAATCCGCTGGTTGCAATCCAGTCTGACGGAGATCTGAGCCGGATAGAGGACAATACGCGGATCAACAGTATCGTCAGTCACGAAGAGATGGTGATCAACGAGAAGGGTAAGGCGCAGTACACGGCAAAGACGAACTGTTTTCTGTTTCTGGGTACGAACCGGCCGGTCAAGATCACGGATGCGAAGAGCGGAATTATACGAAGGCTGATTGATATTACTCCCACAGGCGTGAAATTGAAGCCGAAGGAATACGACATGTTGATGAGCCAGATCGATTTTGAGCTCGGTGCGATTGCGTATCACTGTCTTCAGGTGTATCAGGGACTTGGAAAGAATTATTACAACAACTACCGTTCTACCGAGATGATCATGAAGACAGACGTGTTCTACAACTTCGTAGACGCCTGCCGTGATGTTTTCGAGGAACAGAAAGACGGAATGACGCTTACGCAGGCGTATACGATGTACAAGGAGTATTGCGACGACTCGTTGGTTGAGTTTAAACTGCCGAGGTACAAGTTTCGGGAAGAGCTGAAGAATTACTTTGACGATTTTAAAGATATTACAAGGATTGATGGAAAGCAAGTTCGAAGCTGGTTCTCTGGGTTTAAAAGCGTCAAACTTGATCCTCCGGTGCTGAAGAAAGAGGAGAAGAGCCTGCCGCTGGTGTTGGAGGATACGAAGAGCATACTGGATGATATTCTGGCGGACTGCCCGGCTCAGTACGCTGTGGACGATGGCAAGGGAAATGAGAAGCCCGAGTTTATCTGGAGTCAGGTCACGACGAAGTTGCGTGATATTCACACGGACCGCGTGCACTATGTTCGGGTCCCGAAGGATCACATCGTGATCGACTTTGATCTCAAGAACGAAAAGGGCGAAAAGGACATGATGCTGAACCTGGAGGCCGCGAGCAAGTGGCCGAGGACCTATGCGGAGTTCAGCAAGGGCGGAAACGGCATCCACCTGCATTATATTTACAGCGGGGATGTAGACAAGCTCGAAGTCCTGTATGCGCCTGGAATTGAGATCAAGGTGTTCCGAGGGAGGGCTGCGCTCAGAAGGAGGCTTTCGAAGTGTCTGAACATCGAGGTAGCAACGCTTGCGGTTGGGGCACTTCCATTGAAGGAGGAGAAGATGATTGACACAGAGCGATTAAAGGACGAGATGCACCTGCGCAATATTGTAAAAAAATGCCTGAGGAAGGCAAACCACGGAGCCACGAGACCTGAAGTGGATCTGATTGCGAAGGTGCTGGAGGAGGCTTATGCAGGAGGGCTGAGCTACGATCTGAGCGACATGGAGCATGATATTCTCGTGTTTGCCATGAATTCGACCCATCAGTCGGATTACTGCGTGAAGGTCGTAAGCGAGCTGCCGCTGAGGTCGAGGGACAGAGAGGAAGCGGTTTACGAGGAGCGCGAGGCGGACAGTTATATTCCGAAGGAAGACGATCCGATCGTGTTCTTCGACATTGAGATATATCCTCCCGGCATTGACAGCGATGGAGAAGAGAACGAAGGACTATTCCTGATCTGTTGGAAGGTAGCGGGAGAAGGTCAACCTGTTCATCATATGGTGAATCCGAAGCCGCATGAGGTGGAGAATCTTTTGAAGATGAAACTCATGGGCTACAACAATCGTGATTACGACAATCATATTCTGGCAGGACGGATACGAGGATACGACAACGCAAAGTTGTATGACCTTTCGAGAAGAATCATTGTTGAGAAGGCTCCCGACGCGAAGTTTCCCGAAGCCTTTGGATATTCTTATGGAGACGTTCGCGACATTATTACAAACAAGCAGAGTCTGAAGAAGCATGAGATCGATCTCGGGATCAGTCATATGGAGATGGGGCTTCCGTGGGACAAACCGGCGCCAAAGCGGTTTTGGAATGATATTATCAGGTATTGTTCTAACGATGTGGAAGCAACTGAAAAGGTGTTTGAAGCTTATAAGGGCGAATTCCTTGCGAGAGAGATTCTGGCGGAGATTGCCGGAGGAAAGGTGAACAACACTTCGAATCAGTTGTCTACGAAATTTATATTCGGGAACGATCGGAATCCAAAACTTGTTTATACCGACTTTAGTACAGGAGAGCAAAGCTGATGGAAAAACCGATTAATTGTTTTCCAGGTTATGAGTATATTCCTCCCACCAAAACCGGAGAGAGAGCAAAGAATATGTACAGAGGCGTCGATCTCGGAATGGGAGGATACGTATACGGAGAACCTGGGATCTATCGTGACGTGGCGCTGCTTGATATTCAATCGCTACATCCAAATTCTGCCGTAAACCTGAATTACTTTGGGAAATACACGCCAAGATTCAAGGAGATCCTGGATGCTAGAATAGCGATTAAGAACAGAGAGTTCGACAAAGCGAGAAAGATGTTTGACGGAAAGATCGCTAAGTATCTGGATGACGAGTCGACCGCTGATCAACTGGCCACTGCGTTAAAGATTGTTATCAATTCTGTTTATGGATTGTCCAGCGCATCATTTGAGAATCCATTCAGAGATAAAAGGAATAAGAACAACATCGTTGCGCTTCGCGGAGCCTTGTTTATGAAGACGCTTCAGGATGAAGTCGTAGCCAAAGGATACAGAGTGGTTGCGGTGCGAACCGATTCTATTAAGATTCCGAATGCTACAATTGATATTATTCAGTTCTGTATGAGTTTCGCAAAGAAGTATGGCTATACGTTTGAGCATGAGGCAACTTACGAGCGAATGTGTCTTGTGGACAACGCCCAGTACATCGCTGCTTACAAGGATCCTGAAGAATGCAAGGCGTTGTACGGTTATATTCCAAAGGACAACGCAAAGCAGTTTAAGAAGTATAGCCATCCATGGACCGCAACCGGTAAGGAATTTCAGCGTCCAATCATCTTCAAAACGCTGTTCAGTGGCGAGGAACCCACGTTTGACGATTATTGCGAAACGTGTAGTACTACAGTTGGGGATATTTACCTGGACATTAACGAGGGTTTTCCGAATGTGGAAACAGAAGAAAAGGAGATGGACAAGAGGCGGTATAACGCTGCTTATCCGGACAAGACTCCGCAGAAGCTCTCCCCCGCTTTCACTGATATTTCGGACGAAGACTTGAAGCTGATGATTGCAAAAGGACACGATTACCGTTTTGTCGGTCGCGTTGGCAGGTTCTATCCTGTGAAGCCGGGATGCCGAGGAGGATGGCTTGTCGCTCTTCGAAACGGAAAGTATGGATCTGTAACAGGAACGAAGGGCTACCGTTGGCTGGAGGCCGAAATGATCAAGGAGCTTCACAAAGAAGGCGATCTCGATCCACGCTATCACAACGCGCAGGTGACGGAGGCCATTGAGGCGATCAACAAGTTCGGATCCTATGAGCGGTTCGTCGATTTGTCCAAACCATACGAAGTTCCCTCCCCTGCTCCGATTGATATTCAGCAAGAGGAGGAAGACGACGAACTCCCTTTTGACCTGGTCCCCTGTGGAGACGGCAAGTACAACACATGCATGGAGTGCCCGAACTGCGTTGGGGATATTTGCAGGCGCGGATACAGTTTGAACAGTTTTGTGGAGAAAGGAGGCGATGCAAATGGTTTGGGGTGATCATAAGCTTCGGGAGCTCATAGAATCCGGAATGATTCAAAAAAGCTATCCAGGCGCGATCAATCCCGCGTCCGTCAACATACGGCTTGGATATTCCTTCCTTGCTCCTATCCTTCCAGAGCAAGGATGGAGCGTTCGCCTTGGCGAGAGAGTCCGGTATCATGAGTTTGATATTTCCGACATCGGATCCATTGAGATCGGTCCTGGCGAGTTTTTGCTCTGTAACACGCTGGAATGGATCAGTGTTCCGACGGATGCGGCGGTGTTTGTTCAGGGCCGTTCGTCGATCGGACGAGCAGGCTTGAGCGTACAGAATGCGGGCTTTGTGGATCCTGGATTCAGGGGAACGCTCACGCTGGAGCTCAAGAATGACGCTCCGTATACCATCGAGCTGGTGCCTGGATATCCTGTGGCCCAGCTGGTATACATGGATGCGAAGGATGTGCGAAGGCCGTATAGCGGTAAGTACGTGGATCAGGCAAAGGCTGTTGGAAGCCGCATGTACATGGACGATGCTCGGTTGATATTTGGAAAGGAGGCATAGCGATGAAGGTGGACGATCGGAACAAGCTTTTGGAGGTGGCGGACGTGCTCTGTGCGCTTGGCGGAAACAATGGTTTCTCCAATCTGCAGCCGAAGATCAAGCGGATGCTGCTCGGGTACGCGAACGATCTCAAGAAGATTGTGGACGACGACGTGTCGGGCAGTGGATATTCTCTGGTTGAAAAGATGCAGATGAGCAAGAAGGACGAGACGCTGATGACGTATTAAAAGGATGATTACATTGGAGAGAAACTGTATTCGAAATGCTGATTACGATTCGGTTAATGATATTCTCTATGTGCATTTCATAAACGATCGAGGGATGTCATATGCTTCGGATAGTTACGATGGTTTTGAAATAATGAGAGACATGGATACCGATGAGATGACAGGGTTTATGGCGTATAATCCAATGAAACATTAAGGAGGGGCGATATGACGAGGAAAGATATTCTGGACGCAGCGCTTAAGTGCGTGAACGGCGACCGGGACAGGAGCTATGGCAATCCGGAGGACAGTTTTCTGACGATCGCCAGATTTTGGAATGTATATTTGGGCGCAAGACCTTCCGAAAGTCCAACTTTGAATTCCAAAGACGTTGCCGCGATGCTGGCACTTTTGAAGATCGCGCGAATCGCCGGTGGCGTCTATAAGGCTGACAACTGGATTGATCTTGCCGGATACGCGGCTTGTGGAGGCGAAGTTGAATCACCTAGACCAGAGGAAGAGCCGGACCCACCATTTGGGGATTTGTACACCCGATACCCCTAAGTACAGCGTACGAACCTTATATTCGCGTAACGATCCCCGATCATCAGATTGACTGAGCTCGCGGGCAGAACACGCATTATATGGAGAGAGAGTGCCGAAGCAGGCGCTCTTTCTTTTACACTACTCTACACATTTATATTTTAGGAGGATGCAACAATGAGCAACATGACTTGGAAGTATGACGAAGAGACCGGCCGGTACATCATCAAGGGCGCGAGGATTCTGTTTCCCAACTTTGAAGGCCTTGAGCAGGACTACAACATGAGCGGCAAGCGCAACTTCAGGCTGTCCCTGGACGAGAGTCTGGCCGATGAGATGCGCAGCCGCGGCGTTTACGTTCGCGAGCGCGAGGGCAGGACCGAGGACGAGGAACGGCAGTATCTGACGAAGGTCGGCGTGTATCGCGACGCTGATATTCGCCTGCTGAGCGGACGTGCGATGACGGCGCTGACGCCTGAGACGTTCAAGATGGTGGACCGCGAGTACCAGAAGGGGCACATCATGAATGGCGACATCGATCTGGAGATCCACGTTTCCAAGAACACGAAGGTCGCCTCCTCTTCCCCGTACGTGCGACTGGACACGGCGATCATTCCGATTCGCAAGTCCAAGCTGCTGGAGGATTACGAGGACTACGACGAGGATTGATATTTGCTGGACGGAAGGGTCGGCTCATGACGGGCCGGCCTTTCTCTTTTAGGAGGTGAGAGCTTGGTTACGTACATGCCGCACCAGAAAGAGGCGATTTCCAAGCTGCGGTCCGGCTCGATCCTCTGCGGAGGCGTCGGCAGCGGAAAGTCGATCGTGGCGCTTGGATATTTTCACGACGTGGAATGCAAGGCTGTGGAATGGTCGGACGGAGAGCCGAGAGGACCGATGCAGGACCCGAAGCCTCTGTACATCATCACGACGGCTCGTAAGCGGGACAGCAAGGAGTGGGAGGCGGAGTGTGACTGCTTTCCGGATCTTGATATTCCGATCACGATCGACAGCTGGAACAATCTGCACAAGTACGTGAACGTGAACGGCGCGTTTTTTATATTTGACGAGCAGCGCGTCGTGGGCAAGGGCGCATGGACGCATGCGTTCTGGAAGGTGGCCAGGCACAACCACTGGATCCTGCTCTCCGCGACGCCTGGGGACACATGGGCGGATTACATGCCGGTGTTCGTGGCGAACGGCTTTTACAGGAACCAGACGGAGTACTTCAGGCGGCATGCGGTGTACAGCCGGTATTGCACGAAATATCCGAAGATTGAGCGCTGGGTCGAGGTTCCGGAACTGGAGCGGCTTAGGAGGAGGATCACAGTGACGATGGACTTTGAGAAGAAGACGAAGCGAATCTGGCATACCGTTCAGGTTCCGTATGACGAAGAGAAGTATCGCGTCGTCAGCGAGAAGCGCTGGGATCCATGGAAGGACGAGCCGATCCAGGATATTTCCGGAGCGTGCCAGTGTATGCGAAGGGCAGCAGCGAGCGGAGTTACCAAGGGAATGGCGAATTATAGGCGCTTCAAAGTGGATTCGCGTTCTCTTGAGATATTTCACATCATGAAAAAGCATAAGCGCGTGATCGTGTTCTACAATTACGACTATGAGCTGGAAGCCATGCGAAGGACGTTTGCACAGATCAATGATATTCTGGATTGGCCCAGGACGAATCAGTACGCCGTAGCGGAATGGAACGGACATAAGCATGAGGCGATTCCGAGCACGGAGCGGTGGATCTATCTGATCCAGTACAACGCCGGTGCCGAGGGATGGAACTGTACGCTTACGGATGCGATTGTATTCTACAGCCAGAGCTACAGCTACAAGATGATGGAACAGGCGGCAGGAAGGATCGACAGGCTCAACACGCCGTTTGATATTCTGCACTACTATGTGATGAAATCTGACGCGCCGATCGACAAAGCCGTGAGCCGTGCGCTGCATCTGAAGAAGACGTTCAACGAAAAGCTGTTCCTGAAGGACTGGGAGACTTGATATTTGCCCAATTCCTTATGTTAAGTTTTCTCGCACTCAAAACATGGCTTATTATAGAGAGAGGCAAGGAGTTTGCCGATTTGACGTGAAAAACCTCGTATAGGACCGTCACTTCGGCAGACTTCTCATGCTTTGCCGGTTTCTCCTCTCCTTGCCGGGTATGCCTCCTTGCTCTTCTCGTCCAGCGGCAGAGCGCCTCTCTCGACTGAGGAGAAGCGGACAAAAGGGCTGGATCGGATTACACGCCGGTCTTTATATTTTTGAGGGGGATCGGCATGGCGAGAGAGAGCCAGTTTCAGGCGAAGCTGATACGGGAGATCAAGGAACGCTTTCCAGGATGCATGGTGCTGAAGAACGACGCCAACTACATTCAGGGCATTCCGGATCTATTGATATTGCATAAGGACCGATGGGCTGTGCTGGAATGCAAGAAGAGCGAGAACGAATCGCACCAGCCCAACCAGGACTACTACGTTGAGAAGCTGAATGGCATGAGCTTCTCTCGTTTTATATTTCCGGAGAACCGGAGCGAAGTGCTGACTGAACTTTCCGAGCACTTTGACGAAAATGACGAAAAAGAACGTGTATGCTAAAAGACGAAAAGGGAGTGTGAGCAATGGGAAAGACCTACTACGTGGCCGGCATTCCCTATTCCAATGACTTGTATCATCACGGAATAAAAGGACAGCAATGGGGAGTCAGGCGCTTTCAGAATGGCGACGGAAGCCTTACGGCGGCCGGACGCGACAGATATTTGGAAGGCGAGCAGAAGGGAAGCTCATCCGGGAAAGATTCGACGTTTGGTTCCTATAGCAAGCGCGAGATACAGAGCGGAATGAGCAAGAAAGTGAACGAAGCGATTTCAAAGAGAGATCAGTCGTTCTTCGGCCAAGGCGGTACTGTGAATTTGAATCGACGCCCTGTGATTCCTTCGGACTGGCTCAATGATATGGGTTACGACGTTCCAAAGGGCGGAACCGCTACCGTGTTTTCCCATTCGACGAGCATTGGAAAGAATGGCGAGCATGCGGTTTCTGTAACGCCGATACTTCCGAACGGAGACGTTCTTGAGAAGTCGACATTGTATGCCGTTCTTGACAATCTTTATCTTGGAAATGACGGAAAGCCTCATCTAGACGGAGACGATTGGGGATTTGAATTGGATGATATTTTGCTCTCTCATTACGATGTGTCTGACATACCGGAAGAGAGCAGAGTTGACTACATAAACGCCATGTCCAATGGACTTCATGAGGTTCAGGAAGAGCTTTACAAAGATGCCAAACCCATCAGTTCTCCGACGAATGATATTCCGTCCATACAGACTGCCAGCACCTCCAAGTCTGCAAGCAAGGGCAAGAGTTTTGTTGATACGATGAAGTCAACGCTGAGTACTACCGTAAGCGCTATTGGTAAAGCGGCTAGCAGCGTAGTTGATTTTGTGAAAAAGCTGTTTAAATAACTCTATTGATATTTCGAACGACTTGGGAGAATGACGATGAATTGGAACAAGCATTCTGCGCTTGAGGGTTCACACGCGTTTCTGAGCGCGAGCAAGTACTCGTGGCTTAACAAAGACAACGACGAACTCCTCGAGGCCTACAGCAATTCCTACGCACAGGCGATTGGAACGATGCTGCATAGCTACGCGGCCGACAGCATAAGATTCAGGGAGCGGCTTCGCAAGACAGACGCCAAGGGCGTGAAGTTCGACCTGATGCGGCGCGGCGTTCCTGAATTCGCAATTGATATTTCCGGCGTGTTCCCCAATCTGATGGCTTACGTAAATGATTCGATCGGCTTTCAGATGGATCCGGAAGTGGTGCTCTATTACTCTGATTTGTGTTTCGGAACTGCAGATGCCATACAGCTTGATGGCGACGTCCTCCGAATCCACGATCTCAAGACTGGAACGACTCCGGCGAAGATCGATCAGCTGATGATCTATGCCGCGCTTTTCTATCTGGAATACGGCTTCAAACCGGAGCGTTTGCGCACGGAGCTGCGCATCTATCAGAGCGACGAGATCCTCGTCCACGAACCCGAGGCGATTGATATTCGCGCTGTGATGGATCAGATCGTGGAGAAGAATCGGGTTCTGCAAGAATTCAAGGAGGGTTAGCCATGCTGTACGACGACAAGGGAGTCTTTCTCGGATTAGAGTTTGATATTTCCGAGGACCTCGCTCACTACGGAACGCCCAGGCATTCCGGACGCTATCCGTGGGGATCGGGCGACAACCCGTACCAGAGGAACGAGAGTTTCCTGGGACAGGTGGACAAACTGCGCAAAGCGAAAGACTCCAACGGCAAGAAGCTGTTTACCGAGAAACAGATTGCCGAATCGATGGGCATGAACACCAGCCAGCTCCGCAAGGAGATCTCGCTGGCGAATGCTCAGAACCGCGCTTACCGTTCTGCGGAGGCAAAGCGGCTGAAGGATAAGGGCATGTCTACGTCCGCGATAGCTAGGCGGATGGAACTGAATGAATCTTCCGTTCGGTTGCTTTTGGACGAGGGTGTAAGCGATCGCATGAGCAAGACTGCGAAGAACGCCCAGGTTCTGAAGGACAAGCTGAATGAGGAAGAAGGAACCTATCTTCAGGTTGGCGCCGGAACCGAATTCTACCTTCCGAACGAAACGACTTCTCATGGTCTCGGCACGACGCTCAAGATGCTGGAGAACGAGGGATACACGATCCATGATATTCCTGTGCAACAGCTTGGCACTGGTAAGACGACGACCGTTAAGGTGCTCGCCCAGCCTGGAACCGAGTGGAAGGAGATCATGAATAACAAGGACAAGATCAAACTTCCTACTGATATTTGCTTTGAGAACAACGGCGAAGATCTGAAGAAGGTGGAGCCGTATCAGAGCATCGATTCGAACCGGATCATGATCAACTATCCGAGTACCGATGGCGATAAGAAGGACGGCGTCATTGAGCTGCGTCGGGGCGTTCAGGATCTTAACCTTGGAGACAATCACTACGCTCAGGTTCGGATATTGGTGGACAACAAGGCGTATCTGAAGGGTATGGCGATGTACGCGGACGACCTTCCGGACGGAGTTGATATTCGGTTCAACACCAGTAAGCCGGATGGGACACCAATGTTCAAGCAGGAAAAGAATGGAGATTCCGTTCTGAAAGATATTAAGAGCGAAGATTATGAGAATCCCTTCGGTGCGAACATCAAGCCAGAGAACGAGCTGACGAAGGCGCAGCGCCATTATATTGGCGACGACGGTGAAGAGCATCTCTCCGCGATCAACATCGTGAAGGAAGAGGGCGATGTCAACAAGTGGAACCGAGCTCTTGCGAGTCAGTTCCTTTCGAAGCAGAATCCTGCTCTGGCCGAGAGGCAGCTGAAGCAGAACATTGATATTGCAAAAACGCAAATGGAAGAGATCGAGACATGTACGAATCCGTCCGTCAAGGCGAAGCTGCTTGAAGACTTTGCAGGTCAGTGCGAATCGGATTCGGTGCATCTTCAGGCCGCTGCTCTTCCCAGGCAGAACAACAAATTTATATTACCGCTGGACAATACAAAGGATACGGAGATCTACGCTCCCGGATATAACGATGGCGAACAGGTGGCGCTGGTTAGATATCCTCACGGCGGAACGTTTGAGATTCCGGTTCTTACGGTAAATAATAATAATAAGCAGGCGAAGAACCTGTTGGGTGATGCGATCGACGCGGTCGGTATCAACGCCAAGGTTGCGGAACGCCTGTCCGGCGCTGACTTTGACGGAGACACCGCATTGATAATTCCGGTGAGCAATGTTAAACTTAAGGCAACGGCCAACAATCTTCCCGCTGCGTACAAGAGCCTTGAGGGTTTTGATCCGAAGAAGGAGTATCCGTACTACGATGGAATGCACGTTATGACTTCTCACCAGAAGGGCGTTGAGATGGGCCGCATTACGAACCTGATCACCGACATGACGATTCAGGGCGCAAGCGACGCTGAGATCTGTAGGGCCACCAAGCATTCGATGGTTGTAATTGACGCTGAGAAGCATCATCTCAATTATCGCCAATCCGAGATCGATAATGGCATCGCCGAGCTTCGTCAGAAGTACCAACCCAAGAACGATGATATTCCAGGCGGTTCTTCTACTCTGCTTTCCCGCACGACGAAAGACATGCGTGTAGAAGCCCGTAAGGAAAAGGCGACTTACAAGATGACTCCGGATGAGCTTGCACGTTGGAAGAACGGCGAAATCATTTATGAGTATACAGGAAAGACACGCAAGCAGACGAATTTTCCTCTTTCCAAGATGACGAAGGAGGAAAAGGCGCTGTGGAAGAGCGATGATGCAGAAAAGCAGAAGCAGGTCAAAGCTGCAATGTACGCAGACGGGCGCGTTAAGATCACCGAAAACAAGGTGATGGAAAAGACGACGATGGGCGCTGAGTACGATCCTTACAAGTTGGTTTCCGGCGGCTCCCGCGAGAAGACGACGAAGATCGAACGCATTTATGCTGATTACGCGGTCAGCATGAAGGATCTCGCAAGGCAGGCCAGAGCGAAGGCTCGCGCTGTCAAAGAAGACGATCGCGATCCTGCTGCGACGAAGAAGTACGCCGTTGAGGTTGCCTCGATCAATGCAAAGCTTGCGGTTGCGAAGAAGAACGCTCCGCTTGAGCGACAGGCTCAGCTGGTGGCGAATCTGAAGATGGATGCGATTGTTCAGAATAATCCGACGCTGAAATCTGACAACGAGCATTATAAGCGCGAAAAGGGAAGACAGCTTGATATTGCCAGGAAACAGCTTGGGGCGAAAAAGCTGCAGATCGGTTCGGAGAAGAATCCCCTTACGGATCGCGAATGGGAAGCGATTCAGAACAAGGCGGTTTCCAAGACGACGCTTCGAAGCGTACTTGCGAATGCCGATATGAACCGTGTTCGTGAGCTTGCGATTCCGAAGACAAAGACCGGAATTCCCGCTGCAAAGCTGAGCCGCGCAAAGCAGATGATGGCAAACGGCTATTCCCGCGCAGACATTGCCGACATGCTTGATATTTCAGAAGGCAAGTTGGTGTACGCACTGGAGAGCGGCGAACTGTAAGATACCAACGCGCGAAGTCGCAAACGTCAATT
>RHMF01000024.1_pt1 | contig 50589 bp, 52 predicted proteins | sample 5365151 | NCBI WGS metagenome assembly RHMF01 (sample SAMN10266501, study PRJNA497801) | feces metagenome | isolation source: feces | host: Bos taurus | place: China: Prairie of Fairy Mountain | collected 2017-08-14 | reverse complement strand
TAAATACTTCCATAATTCCCATAAGGCCCTGCTGACATGGATGGGATACATCAGCACCTGCGTGGGCAATTGATGCTGTTCCCATACCTGCCTCATTTGTAAAGACACCTCTTGACGCACCTGTTCGAATTGCAACAAACACAGAGCCGATTGCACCGCCTGTAACGGCCTGTGGGTTGAAAGCACCGTAGAATATACTTGCGAATGCATCCGGTAGATTTTCACGGCAAACAAAAATTAGCCAGAGCGCCATAACGATATAAAATACAGATGCAAACGGAACAATTGCTTCCGCAACCGAAGCGATTTTTTCCGAACCGCCCAATAGTACAAATCCGACCATTATACAAAGAATGAAACCAATAATCAGATCCCAAAAGCGATCCATCGTAATTCCAACTGCTGCCGCCCCACTATGTATTCCCCCAATAACAGCATTCACTTGCGTTGCATTTCCCACACCAAGAGCCGCAATGACTCCAAAAAAGCAATATAAGATCGCAAGAAAATGCCACTTTTTGTTAAGTCCCCTGTAAATCATATACATAGGGCCTCCTGTATATCCTCCGTTTGTATCTTCTATGCGGTAGTGAACCGCCAAGGTTGCCTCTGCATACTTTGTAGACATTCCAAGTATGGCGCTCACCCACATCCAAAATACTGCGCCAGGACCTCCAACGGTTATCGCGCCTGCCACGCCTGCTATGTTACCCGTGCCCACAGTAGCCGCCAAGGCTGTGCATAGTGCTCTGTAGGATGATTTTCCATTACTGTTCTTTCCGGGCTTACATTTTCCAATAAAATCACGGAAAGCTGCCGGAAACAGAATAACTTGCGGGAATCGATTGCGGATTGTTAAGTAAATACCAACACCCAATATTAGCAGCAGTGTGGGAATGCCCCAAACAACCGCATTCACTCTTTCCAGCAATTCCATATGTCACCTCAACAAAAAAGCAGTTCTCTTCCGAGAACTGCTTTTGTAATCATTTCCAGGTTTCCCAAATATCCGGGCAGTAACCTAACGTCACTTGCTTTCCGTTCCGCACGATTGGTGTGCGAATCAAAGAAGGATTATCAAATACTTTATCCTCTTTTGCTATCTTATCGTCCATATATCGCATAAGTGTTATTTGCTCGGATTTACTTTGCCAGTCAATAAGATTGTCTATACCGCCAACACCTCGCAGTACGGCATCAAACTCTTTTCCAGAAAGACCATAGCGCAGAAGATCTACACTTTGAAAGGGTATTCTGCGTTCCTTAAAATATCGCTCTGCCTTCTTAGTATCAAAGCATTTGCTTTTTCCAAATATCTGAACGTTCAATATGTTACCTCCATTAGGCAAAGGCCGCAAGCAGGGATTAATGCCCCAGCATCCTCCCGTTTTCCACCAAAGAGGGCAGGAATTGTTTCTGCACACCTTTCATGCCTGCCAACCTCAAGTAGCGTTCCAACCATAATTCGCACCATATGATGCAAAAAGCCATTACCGGTTACAGTAAAGTGGATTTCATCCCCAATGCGTTCTATATCAAATGCTGATATATATCGCTGGGTGGATTTTTTCATATTCTTATTAGCGCAAAAAGCAGAAAAATCATGGGTCCCAAGGAACAAAAAGGCGGCTTCCTGCATTAATGTCATATCCAGAGGTCTTGGATCTACATAAACATATTTTCTGTCAAACACACAAGGCTTTTCAGAATTCCAAAGGCGATACCGATAGGTTTTTTCCTTTGCGTTCAGTCGGGCGTGGAAACGATCAGAAACAGCCTTACAAGAATATATGCCAATGTCCTCAGGCAAATACCTGCGAAGACCGGAAAGGATTTCTTGTGCCGGCATTTGGCTGTTGCAATGAAAACTTACAACTTGCCCTAATGCGTGTGTTCCAGCATCCGTCCTACCACTGCCAGATACCGAAATTTCTTCGTCAAGTAGTTTGGAAAGAACGGTTTCTAATTTATTTTGGATTGTATTTTCCGTGCCAGGCAGTCTTTGCCAGCCTTTATATCTACTGCCATCATAGCAAATATCAAGCCGCAGATTCCTCATATTCTTTTATTTCCTCCCGAACTTCCCGGATATTATCAGCAGAAAACAGAAAGTTCCCCATAGCATCATAAACATGAATATGTCCCTGAACAAAACGAGTTGTAAACATAACTTGTCACCGTTCCTTTCGGTAACAGTATACAACATATTTTGTCCTATAAAACGGACTCAATCGCCAACAATCACTTCATATCCGGCATCCTCAATTGCTTTAATAAGAACAAACCTGTCTGGATTACCCGTAATAGTAACGGTTTTATTCTGAAGGTCCACGAAAGCAGTTTGCGTTCCTTGTGTCCCTAAGCATACACTCTCAACCCTTGCTTTACAGTGACTGCACATCATACCGTTTACTGTTAGTGTCAGTACAGGATTTGTCTGCGCAACAGGCGAAGAATTGTGAGGAATGTCCTGTTTAATTTCCTCCTTTTCGCCAAAAAAGCGAAGCCGAAGTGCATTACTTACAACAAATACGGAACTAAAACTCATAGCGGCAGCACCTATCATTGGGCTGAGCGCAATTCCAAAGAAAGGGTATAACACGCCTGCTGCTAAAGGAATACCGAGCGCATTGTAGAAGAACGCCCAGAACAAATTTTGCTTAATGTTTCTTATAGTTGCATTACTTAATGCAATGGCATCATATATCTTACGCAAGTAACTTCCCATTACAACGACGCCGGCAGACTCTATTGCAATATCCGTACCGGTACCCATTGCAATACCAACGTCTGCTTCCATAAGAGCGGGTGCATCATTAATGCCATCGCCAATCATAGCGACAATTTTTCCTTCCTTTTGCAGCCCCTTTATAACACTTGCTTTGTCTTGGGGCAGAACATCGGAGATAATGTGTGTGATACCGGCGTGTTTTGCAATGGCCTTTGCAGTTTTTTGGTTATCTCCAGTGAGCATAATCACATCCAAATTTGCATCATGGAGCAATTTAACAGTATCAATAGCATCCTGTTTAAGCGTATCCGCAACAAGCAAACACCCTAAATACATGCCTTCATCAGAGGCAAAATAGAGGGGTGTTTTGCCATCTTCCAAAAAGTGGCTAATATCCGGAACGATAATTCCAATGCTTTCCATCAATGTGCGGTTACCGCCAAAATATTTTGTGCCACCAATATCCCCGCTCACACCGTATCCGGGAAGAACAGAAAAGTCGGTTACTTTTAAATACGCAGTTCCTTCTGTATACTCCGTAACAGCTTTAGCATATAGATGCTCCGAGAATTGCTCCAAGGAACCGGCTATCATTAAAAGAAAGTCCTCATCTACATCTGCTGGTAACACACTAACAATTTGGGGTTTTCCTACAGTTAGTGTTCCGGTTTTGTCCATAACCACAGTATTAACTTTATGAAGCATTTCCAAGGACTGTGCATTTCGGAACAGAACACCCATAGTCGCGCCCTTACCAGTGGCAACCATTATTGCTACAGGTGTAGCCAATCCTAAAGCGCAAGGACAGGAAATTACCAAAACGGAGATGGCCATATTCAGAGAAAATGTAAGCGTTTGTCCAGCAAGCATCCAAATCGCAAATGTTACGATTGCAATTCCCATCACCACAGGTACAAACACACCAGCTACCTTATCTGCAAGCCTTGCAATAGGTGCCTTAGAGCCACCAGCCTCTTCCACCATACGAATAATCTGGGAAAGTGTTGTATCTTGGCCAACTTTTACTGCTTTATATTTTACATAGCCATGCGTACAAACAGTGGCAGCAACGAGATTATCTCCGGATGCTTTATCCTCAGGTAGACTTTCTCCGGTTATTGCGCTTTGGTCAATGGATGCTGTGCCTTCAAGTACAACTCCATCTACCGCGACATATTCTCCTGAGCGAAGAATGAGGATATCTCCTACTACGATTTCCTCAATAGGGAGAATTATTTCTTTCCCGTTTCGAACACAAGAAGCAATTTTAGGCCGCAGATGCATCAACTTTTCAATGGCATCCCCTGCTTTTCCTTTTGCTCTTCCTTCTAAATACTTCCCTAAAGAAACAAGGGTCAAAATCATTGCAGCCGACTCGAAGTATAGGTGCTTTCCCGCCGAAGCAGCGAGGTCCATACCACCATTTCCGGCCAGATATGCCATGCGGAATAACACAATAATTCCATGCAAAATTGCCGCGCCAGAGCCTACTGCAATCAAAGTGTCCATATTTGGGCCACCGTTAACCGCAGCCTTTACTCCTCGTATATAGTAGCCCCGATTGATAAAAACAACCGGTAACATCAGGAAAAACTGTAGTAGGCCTGCAACAAGCACATTATTATTTCCAAGATACCAGCTGGGCATGGGCAAGCCAATCATTTTCCCCATTGTATAATACATAAGGGTAAATAAAAATACAAATGATAGAACAACGGGAAGAATGGATTGTTTCTTTCCCTGGTCATTGTGTGAGTTTGTTGTATCTGTATTATCCTTTATACCATAACCGGCCTTTATGACAGCATCAGTTACCATTAATACATCTTTGTCATTTTCAGCAGAAAATGACATCGTGCCGGTAAGTAAATTCACATACACATTATCTACACCATCCACTGACAAGGCTGCCTTTTCCACTCTTGCGCTGCAGGCCGCGCAGGTCATACCTGTTATCTGTAGTTTTCTCTCCACGCACTCACCTTCTTTGAAAACATTGACACAACAAGGAATTTATGGTATTATTCTACCATATTATGATTAAAAAACAAGTGTACAATTTACAGGAAATCTAATAGATATATAAAGGAGTTAATCAATGAATATCAAGTTTTTATCTGACAGTACCTGTGATCTTTCTAAGGATCTAATTGAGAAAAATGATATTTCCATTGTTCCTCTGGTCGTAATTAAAGATGGAGAAGCATATAAAGATGGCATCACCATTACCCCCGAGGACATCTTTTCCCATGTGGCTGCAGGCGGAAGTCTTTGTTCTACCGCAGCCGTAAACGTTGGGGATTACGAAGATGTTTTTTCTGAGTTCGCACCCAAATACGATGGCGTTGTTCATATCAGCCTGGGTTCCGGCTTTTCCTCCTGCCACCAAAACGCCTGCCTTGCAGCGGAGGAATTTGATAATGTTATTTGCATTGACTCTGCAAATCTCTCAACCGGTCAGGGCCTTGTTGTTCTAAAGGCTTGTGAACTTGCCAAGACCTGTAAATCCCTATCTGAGCTGAAGCAGCAGCTGGATGAGTATACTGCAAAGGTTGAAGCAAGTTTCCTTTTAGACCGGCTTGACTATATGGTTAAGGGTGGTCGCTGTTCTGCTGCCGCTGCATTGGGTGCAAATCTCCTTGGCTTAAAGCCTTGCATCGAGGTTAAAGGTGGAAAAATGGGTGTCGTTAAGAAGTATCGTGGCAATTATGCCAAATCCCTTGCAATGTATGTAAAAGATAGACTTGCAAATCGTGAAGACATTGACCACGAAACCCTATTTGTTACGCACACCCCTGTAACTGATGATTGCAAGCAGGCTGTAGCTGATGCTGTATCTCAATGCGACACCTTTAATAATACCTACTGGACAACTGCTGGCAGCACTGTTTCCTGCCACTGCGGTCCCGGAACCCTTGGTGTTCTCTTTGTTCGCAAATAAAAAAATGCCGCCGGAACCGGCGGCATTTTCACCTTGTAATTTTATGTTGGTACGCTATACTATTGTCGATATAAAAAATATAGAGGTTAATTTATGGACTACAATGCCTTATTAGATATGGCTACTGAACTTGGTTATTATCTGGCTATTAGCGGCGCAGAAACATTCCGAGTTGAAGATAGTGTTAGTCGAGTTCTTAATGCTTATGGTGTTACAGCTGAGGTTTTCGCAATCCCTAACTGTTTGACGGTAAGTATTGACACTGCAGATGGTAAACCAATGACAAGAATGCGCAGGGTCGGCTATCACAGTGTTGATCTTGATTCCGTTGAACGTTTCAGCAACCTCAGCAGACGTATATGTACACAAATCCCAGAGCCCAAAGTTGCTATGGAATGGTTGTGCGAAGTTTCAAAATCTCGGGTTACTTACCATTTACCGATACTCCTAATTGGCTGTTTTTTAGGTGCTGCAGGATTTGGCTGGTTTTATGGCGGTGGTCTGTTAGAAACGCTGCTTGCCGGTATCTGCGGCATCATAATTGGGCTTGTAAACAGAGCACTCAGCAGCTTAAAAGTGAATAATTTTTTCATCACGATTGTTGCTGCCTTTCTAATGAGTTTTTTTGCCTATTCAGTTTGTGCAACCGGCATTATTCATAATGCAGATGGCGCAATCATCGGCGCACTTATGATACTTGTGCCCGGGTTGCTCTTTACGAATGCAATGCGGGATATTATCTTTGGCGATACAAACTCCGGTGTAAACCGCATTGTACAAGTCATATTGGTTGCAGTTGCCATCGCCATAGGTGCAGGCTTTGCTCTAAATGCAGCTACCCGCCTTTACGGCACGCCCACTATTACACATGCTCTGACATATACTGACTGGATTACCATTTTAGCCGCGTTTATAGGTTGCATTGGTTTTGCCATACAGTTTAATGTTCACGGCCCTGGTATTCTGCTATGTGCTTTTGGTGGTGGCCTTACCTGGCTGGCCTACTGTATAGCTTATCAGTGTACCAATGATGTTGTAATGTCCAACTTCCTTGCCGCGATTATAGCGTCTATATATGCAGAAATTATGGCGCGCGTTCGTAAATATCCTGCAATTTCTTATTTGGTTGTTTCCTTATTCCCGCTTCTGCCGGGTGCCGCAGTATATTTTGCAACGAACTCTATTGTAACCGGCGATATGAACGAATTTGCTTCAAAATCAACGCAAACTATTGCTATTGCTGGTGCTTTGGCAATTGGTATTCTGATAGTATCAACAACAGTACGTCTTTGGGGCGTTTGGAAACAGCGAAAAAAGGCATAAAAAGAGGAGGCAACCGCCTCCTCTTTTAATTTTCTGCGTCCTCTGCTTCCATTTCAGCAAGCAGTTTCTTATCTTTCTTAGAGGACAAATCTAACTTTTCATACATATCCGGGCGACGATCTCTGGTGCGACGCAACGCCTGTTTTCTGCGCCATTGAGCAACCTTTTCGTGATTACCGGAAAGCAAAATTGCAGGCACTTCCCTACCGTGCCATACAGCAGGACGACTGTACTGGGGATATTCAAGCAACCCATTAAAATGGCTTTCATCTTCAAAGCATTCCGGATCGGCCAACACGCCCGGTACCATGCGGCATACGGCGTCTGCAACCGCCATAGCGGCAATTTCACCACCGGTAAGTACAAAGTCACCCAAGGAAATTTCTTCGTCTACGCACTCGTCTATAAAGCGCTGATCAATGCCCTCGTAGTGACCGCAAACCAGGATTAAGTTGCTATGTTTACTCAGCCGAATAGCATCCGCCTGCTTAAAGGTATGTCCGCATGGAGAGAGATAGATTGTGTGAACCGGGCCATCTACCATATTCTTTACCGCTTCCCAACATCGGAACAAAGGATCTGCCTGCATTACCGCACCACGACCACCGCCATAGGGGTAATCGTCAACCTGACATTGCTTATTGATGGTGTAGTCCCTGATCTGATGCGCCTCAATATGCAATATGCCGCGTTCCTGTGCTCTGCCAATGATGCTGTCTGCCAGCACATCCAGTACAGAATCGGGGAAAAGGGTCAATATATCAATTCTCATCGGTTTGCATCCCCTCAATGAGTGTAACTTCCATTTTATTCTGATCTAAATCCGTGGAAAGGATGAAGGCTTTCACTGCAGGAATCATATAAGTGTGCATTCCCTTTACAACGTATACCTTGTTGCCGGGGTAATCGAGAACATCGGTAACTTTACCAATATTTTCCCCGTTATGAAATACATCCATATCAATTAGTTCTGCAGCAAAAATCAAGTCCTCTGGCGCATCATCCCTGTAAATTTCAATGATTTGACCGCGAAGAGCCTGGGCTTGTTCCATTGTATCAATCCCTTGCAACTTCATCAGATTGCATGTTTTCTGAACACGGCAGGACTCAACCTTATAGTCCTTGCATTGGATACGAATTCTCTTAAAGTCCAGCAGGAAGTCAGGACTATCTGCCCAGGGAAGGACCTTCACTTCCCCACGAATACCGTGACTGGTAACAATTTCACCAGCTTGCAAATATTGGAGTTTCATAATAACCTCCCTATAAAGTGAAAATGCGTGGCGCAAGGCGTCACGCATAGGCAGAGAGGAAAAATCCTCTCTGCATATCGTTAGTCCACGATATCAACCGTGACTTTTTCTCCGTTGCGCTGGGCAACAGTTTTAATAATGGTACGGATCTCCTTAGCGATCCGACCCTGGCGGCCAATCACCTTGCCCATATCGCCGGGAGCAACATGGAGCTGCAGTACCTTGCCGTCTTCGTCAGAAGTTTCGGTTACAGTTACAGCATCGGGGTCGTCCACCAAATTTTTTGCCATATACAGCAAAAGTTCTTTCATAGTGCGACTCCTTTAATGCTTACAGTACGCCAGCATTCTTCAGCAGGCCACGAACAGTATCGGTGGGCTGTGCGCCGTTCTTAATCCAGTTCTGTGCCTTTTCTGCATCAACAGTAATGGTAGCAGGCTGGGTCAGGGGGTTGTAGGTGCCGATTTCTTCGATGCAACGGCCATCACGGGGGCTGCGGGAATCAGCAACAACAATCCGGTAGTAAGGAGCCTTCTTAGCGCCCATTCTTCTCAATCTGATTTTAACCATGGGTTTCACCTCCAAAAAATTATAAATATCTATTTCGCAAAGCATATGCTTCATCGAACAAGTAACTTAGAAGCCGAATCCGCCAAATCCGCCCATTGAGCGCATCCGCTTCATTTTCTTACCCATGCCTGGGCCGGAAAACTGCTTCATCATTGCCTTCATCTGATCAAATGATTTCAAAAGGCGGTTTACATCCTCAACCTTCATGCCGGCACCAGAGGCAATCCTCTTCTTACGGCTGGCAGCGATAATACTGGGGTTTTCCCTTTCTTTGGGAGTCATTGAAAGAATAATGGCCTCAGTGCGGCTCATAGCCTTTTCATCCAATTGGATGTTCTTCATACCCATTCCACCGGGAAGTTGGGAAAGAATATCCTGCATAGAACCCATAGACTTAAGTTGCACCATTTGGTCGTAAAAGTCCTGCAGAGTAAACTTATTGGTGCGCATTTTTTCCTCAAGCTTGGCCGCTTGTTTTGCATCGTACGCCTGCTCAGCTTTCTCAATCAAGCTAAGGACATCGCCCATGCCCAAAATTCTGGAAGCCATACGCTCCGGATGAAATACTTCAATGTCTTCAAGTTTTTCACCTATGCCCGCAAACTTAATCGGCTTACCGGTAATTGCCCGGACGGAAAGGGCCGCACCGCCCCTTGCATCGCCATCCAATTTGGAAAGCATTACAGAGTCGATATCCAGCCAGCTATTAAAACTTTCTGCCGCGTTTACTGCATCCTGACCGGTCATAGCATCTATGACAAGCATAATTTCGCTGGGTTTAACCTGAGCCTTAATGTTTTGCAGTTCCTCCATCAAGGTCTCATCAATATGCAAACGGCCGGCAGTGTCCAGGAAAACCATATCGTGGCCATGCTGGCGAGCATAAAGAAGTGCCTCTTTTGCAATCTGCACAGGGTCGGTCTGTCCTTTTTCGAAAACCGGAATACCCAGTTTCTCACCGCAAACTTTCAACTGCTGAATAGCTGCGGGCCTATAAATATCGCACGCAACAAGCAAAGGATTTCTGCCCTGGCGCTTCATAAGACCTGCCAGTTTGGAACCATTGGTAGTTTTACCGGCGCCTTGCAGACCAACAAGCATTACAACTGTAGGTCCGTTGGGATTGATAGTAATGTGTTTCGCATCACTACCCATGAGCTTTGTAAGCTCTTCGTTCACAATCTTCACGATCATTTGCGCGGGGCTTAAGGCCTCCAGCACATCAACGCCAACACATCGATCCGTAACAGTCTTTGTAAAGTCCTTAACGACCTTATAGCTGACATCCGCTTCCAAAAGAGCCATGCGAATTTCGCGCATTGCCTCTTTAACATCGGATTCTTTTAATCTGCCTTTGCCTCTGAGCTTCTTGAAGGCAGCAGAGATTTTTTCAGTTAATCCTTCAAAAGCCATACTTACTCCTCAAGTTCCTGCACAGCCTGTGCAATTTTACCAGCGATGGCAGAAACGCTTTCATCGGGATGATTAAGCAGTGCCTTTGCATTCTGAAGGATAACCGCCGCCGCACGACGGCAAGCAAGATCACGGCGAACACAGCCGGTCTTCTCTTCCATATTCCGCAGAAGTGCCTCTGCTCTGCTTAAATTATCATAAACACCTTGGCGACTGACCTGCAATTCCTGGGCAATTTCAGCCAGGGAAAGGTCTTGATTATGGCGCAAATCAATGCACAGGCGCTGACGGTCTGTAAGTAAATCTCCGTAGTAATCAAACAGAAGTGTCATTTCCAGTGCGTCCATAATACCTCCCCTGTCAAGGTCATTTCCTTGACACCTTGCATAGTATACATCAGCAAGTCATCTTTGTCAAGTATTTTTACTTGACATTAGAAAAGTTTTTAGAAACATCGTACCATGTTTTAATTAAGGCAGTTACAACAAAGCCCATACGGCAGTATAACTTCACTGCAGGTATGTTATTTTCGGCCACATCCACTTTAACTGTGTCAGCATATATTGCGCTGCAGAGGGTTCTCATTACGGTCTCCCCCTCCCCTTTCTTGCACGACACAATCACTCGGACTTCGTCATCCTCAATAACACCAATTCCCAGTAATTCGCCATTATCGTGAACAAAATAAGCAACCCCCTTTTTCAAAAACTCCTTAACCTTTTGTTTGGACATAATGACAGCATTTGGCACGCTCTTCATTCTACCATTGTAGATATCCATCCAAGTGTCCAAAGTATCCTCTGTAAGAGGAAAGAGGCAGGCATGTCCATTGTCATTCGGAGTGGGCATTTGCATACGTAATAATTTTGTATAAATGGGATAACATTCTAAATTGGAATGGCCGCTTGCAAGAATGGTATCTGCACCCGCAGCACGGCAGAAGCCAACGCACTCCTGCAAAAAGGCTTCAAATGCCACAGTTGAATGTATGGTAATGTGCGCAAATCCGGTATAAGGAATTTGCTGTAGAGACAAGGATGCAACACCGTTGTCCGTAGAAAACATAGGAATATCTTTCATAAGCACGCTCCTTTTTTACATTATAGCACAAGCATACAGAATCGTCTATAAAATACACAAGAAGTTGTAAAATTGTTCCAAATATTCAAGTCATGACTGTTTTCACTTGATTTTTGCAACTTTTTGTATATAATAGCACTGTAATTTAAGAAAGGAGTATACATATGCAGAAGATCATTTGCAAGAAAGAATACGACACCGAAACCGCAACTGTTGTAAAGAAGTACACATACAGTTACTTCGGCGATCCTGCCGGTTATGAGCAGACCCTCTACCAGACCCCTGGTGGTCTGTATTTTCTCCATGTTTTGGGTGGCGAAGCTTCTCCCTATCCCCAGGAAGATATCCTGCGTGTAGCGAAGACTAAGGTCAACGAATGGCTGGAAACACACTAATAAAAAGGCTGGAATTTTCCAGCCTTTTTTATTTGCATTTCTTGACAAGTATGTTATGCTATATCCATAAAAAGCAAAAAGAGTGATGAATCATATGAAGAAATTTACCGCGATATTTCTACTTTTCTGTTTCTTGTTTCTATTTACAGGTTGCAAAGATAATGAGAATGCTCAGATTCTTGCTACCACAAAACCGCTATATCAGTTTTCCAGCATTCTGTGCGAGGAAACTCCGTTAGAAGTAAGCCTTTTGGTTAACGAAAATGTATCCTGCCTCCACGATTATTCCTTACAAGTCAGTCAAATGCGAATGCTGGAATCTGCAGAATTAATTGTAATAAATGGGGCAGGTTTTGAGGATTTTCTTGCCGATGCTCTGCCAGACGGGAAGAAAACAATTGACTGTTCTGCAGGCATTGATTTATATGCTTGTGATCACCACAAACATGAAGACCACCTCCATGAGCAAGACCCTCACATATGGCTCAGCATCCCGAATGCCGAGAAGATGTCACAGAATATTTACACCGGACTTTGTAATGCCTATCCAGAATATGCCCACATTTTTGCCGAAAACCTTATAATGCTTAATGAAAGGTTTGCCGAGTTGGAAGGAAAGTCCCGCATTCTTAATGACCTTGTGTGTCGGGATCTCATTACATTTCACGATGGTTTTACCTATTTGGCAGACAATTTTGATCTGTATATTCTGAAAGCAATTGAGGAGGAGTCCGGCGCTGAATCCTCTGCCCACGAACTAATCGAGGTTATGGAACTAATTCGGTCAAACAATGTACCTGCGATCTTTACTGAAACAAGCAGCGCCTCGTCCGCAGCAAGCATTATTGCTGCAGAAACAGGTGTGGCTGTATACGAATTAGATATGGGACTTTCCGATCGAGATTATTTCGAAGCAATGGAACACAACATTCAAACATTAAAGGAGGCACTTGAATGAATATGCACCCTCACGGCAGTGGATGTGGCCATTCCTGCTGTCTGCGAATTCAGGATTTAGAAGTAAATAAAGGAAATCAAAAAATTCTGTCCAGTGTTAATTTACACGTACACTGTGGTGAACTCATTGCTTTGATCGGTCCTAACGGTGCAGGTAAAAGTACCCTTATTAAAGCGATTTTAGGACAGGAAGACTATACCGGACTAATCTCGTTCTCCGTACCTGGTCAAAGAAACAGAAAACCAAAAATCGGTTATGTGCCTCAAAGCCCCACATTTGATCCCGGCGACCCCATGAGTGTAGCAGATTTATTTGCCTGCTGTATGAGCAAACGTCCTGCTTTCTTAGGTGTCTCCAAAGCAATGCGCACAAAAATCACGGATTGCCTTGCCCGTGTACGTGGCGAAAGACTGATTGACAAAACCGTTGGCACGCTATCCGGTGGCGAACTGCAGAGAGTCCTGCTGGCCCTTGCATTAGAGCCTCTGCCCAATATTCTTATACTTGACGAGCCTCTATCCGGCGTTGACGTAGAAGGTATCAGCGCTCTAATGGATATGCTGGATGAAATTCGTAAGGAGTATGACCTATCCATACTGATGACAACTCATGATTTTACAACTCTGTCAAAATATGCGGATCAGGTAGTGCTGATAGACAAAGAAATCCTCTGTCGGGGCGCTGCCGCCGATGTTTTGTCCAGCCCTGAATTCGAGCGTGTTTTTCACAGAAAGGGTGGTGCAAGATGAGTATTTGGTATGCCATTTGCGAAGTTATTCCATTGGAACTTTTCCATTGGCGTTTTATGCAAAATGCCTTCTTAGCAATTCTCATTATGGCTCCCCTTTTTGGACTGATGTCAACAATGGTGGTATCCGGGAAAATGGCTTTCTTCTCCGATGCTTTAGGCCATTCAGCTTTTACCGGTATTGCCATTGGCGCAATCTGCAGTATTGGCACCCCAATTGTTTTTGCAGTAGTTTTTGCTATAGCCTTTTCACTTATATTTTCCTTTGTTCGGCATAAAAGCAGTCAAACTGCAGACGCACTGATTGGGGTATTTTCCAGCACCGCCGTTGCTCTCGGCATCTTTATTGCCACTCTTGGTGGCAGCAGTTTCACTAAGTACAACAAGTATTTAATTGGTGACATTCTGTCCGTAACGCCCGCTGAGATTGGAATGCTGGCCGTCGTGCTTGTATGCGTATTAGTATTCTGGACCATATACAGCAATAGACTAATTCTCTCTTCGGTATATCCACAATTAGCTTCTTCCAGAGGCGTTTCTACATTCCTCGTGCAAACAATCTTTACCACCGTTGTTGCAGTAGTAGTAACCCTCGCAATTTCCTGGGTCGGTCTACTGATTCTTAACTCTTTGCTCATCCTGCCCGGCGCAGCCTCCCGGAATATAGCCAGAAATATGAAGCAGTATCATATATTTGCCGTTGCTTTTGCCCTAATTGCATCAATCGCAGGGCTCTGCATCTCCTATTTCCTCGGTTGTTCTGCCGGTGCTGCAATTTGTCTTGTTCTTGCCGTAATATTCGCTTTTTCCTTTATACTCAGGAAGGGGAAATATTAATATGGAATATGTACAAATGCATGTCATCGGTAAAATTAAGAGTGACTTTCCCACTAAGTTTGGAATTCCAAGGCAAAGCGGGCTTGTTAAGGAGTTGCAGGCAACAATTATTATGGAGCCTGAATTCCGTAATCCTGATATGTTTCGTGGCATTGACGGTTTCTCCCACCTATGGCTCATCTGGCAATTTTCTGCAAATGCAGACAAAGACTGGTCGCCTACTGTCAGGCCACCACGTTTAGGTGGAAACGCGAGGTTGGGTGTATTTGCTACAAGATCTACCTTCCGCCCAAACTTCATAGGACTGTCAAGTGTGAAATTTGAAGGCTTGGCGGAAACAAAGGAGTTTGGTACTGTTATCAACATATCAGGAGCAGACTTGATGGACGGGACACCAATCTTTGATATCAAGCCGTATATTCCCTATGGAGATTGTCATCCGGATGCTACCGGCGGTTATACAGACACCGCAGACAGTTATCTATTGGATGTAGACTTTCCTAAAGAATTATTTAGCAAACTTCCAATGACAAAGCGCGATGCTGCCATTGGTGTTTTATCCCACGACCCCCGTCCCTCATATCAGAAGGATTCCGACCGAGTTTATGGTATCTCCTTTGCAGGATTTGATATCCGTTTTATAGTAAAGGAACGCAAATTAACCGTAATTGAAGTAAATACTCTATAAAAAATGCAGTGCTTTCGCACTGCATTTTTATTACTTATACATAGGAAACTTCTCACAAATCTCATGGACAATCGCTTTGACTTGCTTAGATGTGCCTTCAAAGTCCCGAGCTGTCATACCGATGCACTTGGCAATCTTCTTCATCTCTTCAGCACCCAGACCTCTTGTAGTCACTGCAGCAGTACCAATTCGAACACCGCTTGTAATCGAAGGTTTCTCCGGGTCACCGGGGATCGCATTCTTATTCAGTGTAATATGATTACTGTCACAGCGGTTCTGAAGTTCAATGCCTGTAATGTGCATAGGGCGAAGATCTGCCAGCATCAAGTGGTTATCCGTGCCACCGGTAACAAGGTCAAAGCCTTCTTCCAGCATCGCATCTGCCAGCACCTTTGCATTTGCAACCACATTCTTTGCATACGTCTTAAAGTCATCGCTCATTGCTTCCTTCAAGCAAATAGCCTTGGCAGCAATGATATGTTCCAGAGGGCCGCCCTGAGTGCCGGGAAATACGCCGGAATTAAGCTTCTTGGCAAACTCCTCCTTGGCCAAAATCAAGCCGCCTCTGGGGCCACGAAGGGTCTTATGGGTTGTGGTTGTAACGATGTCAGCATACGGAACGGGACTCTGATGGACACCACCTGCAACCAGGCCTGCGATATGTGCCATATCCACCATAAATACTGCACCGACTTCGTGAGCAATGTCTGCAAAAATAGAGAAGTCAATCGCCCGGGGATAAGCAGATGCGCCGGCAATAATTAGCTTAGGGTTGTGCTTCTTTGCTAAATCACGGATTTCATCATAGTCAATGCGGCCTGTTTCGTGGTTAACATCATAAGCAACAGCATTATAATACTTGCCGGAGATATTAGCGGGACTGCCATGCGTCAAGTGACCACCGTTTGCAAGGCTCATACCCATAATTGTATCACCGGGTTGTAACAGCGCAATCTGTACAGCCATATTGGCCTGGGCGCCGGAATGGGGCTGCACATTGGCAAACTCAGCGCCGAACAAATCCTTTGCTCTTTGGATACAGAGTTCTTCCAATTCGTCTACGTAGTGGCAGCCACCGTAATACCGCTTTCCGGGCAGACCCTCTGCATATTTATTTGTAAGAATAGAGCCCATAGCCGCAATAACGGCAGGTGAAGCAAAGTTTTCAGATGCAATCAGTTCCAAGCCGTCTTGTTGACGCTCCAATTCATTTTGCATCATACCTGCAACTTCCGGGTCAAAGTTGGAAACAAATCCGATAGAGTCAATGGGTTTTGTCAGCATAATAATTTCCTTCCTTCAAATAAAATTCGGCAGTCCTCAAGCGAGGACTGCCGAAAAACCTAAACATAGGTATCATCTCGTACAATCTCTGTCCTTTTGCCTGAGAGATTCGGCTTACGCCTTGCACCTTCGGCACACAACTGAATGTGTTCTCCAGAGAGTCCTCTGCTTTTCGGTCCTACCACATAAGTGATACCTGAGACTGTTAATCCTTCGGTGGGCATAGCCACTTTCCCGAAATGCTTCATAGGTATTCTGTTACTACATAGTATACATCATTTCCCCATAATGTCAAGGGATACTCCCACATTATTCGGGAATATTTCTCATGGTCAAACTGATTCGTTTGCGAGGCTCATCCACTTCCAAAACGCACACTTTCACAACATCACCAACCTGCACGATTTCAGATGGATGCCGCACCTTGTGCTTGGCCACCTGCGAAATATGCACAAGGCCATCCTGGTGTACGCCAATGTCCACAAATACGCCAAAGTCAATCACATTCCGAACAGTGCCGGATAATACCATTCCCGGTTTTAGGTCCTTCATCTCAAGTACATCCGTCCTTAAAATAGGCGCCGGCAAATCATCGCGAGGGTCTCTGCCGGGTTTCATAAGTTCTTTCACGACATCCTGGAGGGTTGGCACGCCAACACCGCATTCTGCTGCTGCACGTTCAACACCGTAATCTTCCAATTTCTCTGGCAAGCTGGATATATTGCCATCAGAAACATCCTTCATTGTTAAACCACAAAGGGCAAGAAGGCTTTGTGCGGCCTTATATGACTCTGGGTGTACACCGGTGTTGTCCAGAATTTCTTTGCTCTCAGGCACCCGCAGGAAGCCGGCACACTGTTCATACGCCTTTGGGCCCAGCTTAGGAACCTTCTTTAGCTGTGTTCTTGCAGTAAATGGGCCATTCTCTTCCCGATAGGCAACTACATTCTTGGCAGTTGTACCATTAAGACCGGAAATTTGTTGCAAAAGACTTGCAGAAGCAGTATTCACATCTACACCAACTGCATTCACACAATCTTCTACTACCGCGCCAAGGGCTTCATCCAATCTTTTTTGCGGCATATCGTGCTGATACTGTCCTACACCGATTGCTTTAGGATCAATTTTCACCAATTCTGCCAAGGGGTCTTGCAGCCTGCGGGCAATGGAGACTGCAGAACGAAGATTTACATCAAAGTCGGGAAATTCCTCCGCCGCCAATTTAGAAGCAGAATAGACGGATGCACCCGCCTCATTAACAATCATATAGCTGACACCAGGCACGCAGCGGAGCATTTCCACCGTCATCGCTTCTGTTTCCCGGGAAGCCGTGCCATTTCCAATGGCAATATGCTGCACGCTATGCTTCTTTATCAATCTGGAAAGGACCTCAATTGCTTTTGTCTTCAAGTTTACTGAATGCGTTGGATACACTACTGTGGTATCCAGAACACGACCAGTTCCATCCACAATAGCAACTTTGCAGCCGTTCTTGTATCCGGGATCCAATCCCATTGTTACAAAGCCTTTTACAGGTCTTTGTAATAGAAGTGGCTTTAGATTTAGCGCAAAGTTATGAATGGCAGACTCTGCCGCTCTATCGGTAAGGGTATTCCGAAGTTCCCGTTCTATGCTGGGGGCTATCAGTCGGTCAAAAGCGTCTTCAGCGGCACATCGGACGAACGCACTTATCTTGGCGGTTGGCTTTAATGCCATCCGGCATACAAGAGCCTGTCCTTCAGCACCGGGTAAACTTGCATTTACTTTCAAAAAGCCTTCTCGTTCACCACGATTGATTGCAAGAATTTGGTGATTTTGAAGCCGTTGTACCGGCGTTTTGAATTCGTAGTAAAGACGATAAACACTGTCTTGCTCTGGGTCAACCGCTTGAACAGATACGATTGCTTGTCTCTCCATCTTTGTTCGGAGCGCTTTTCGAATTTCAGGGTCATCAGAAAGCATTTCAGCTATAATATCGGAAGCGCCGGTCAGGGCATCCTCCACTGTTTCCACGCCTTTTTCAGGATCAATATACCCCTCTGCAAGTTTTGCAGGGTCACTGCCATCCTGTTCAAAGATGGCAAGGGCTAACGGCTCTAAGCCCTTCTCCTTCGCCACTGTGGCTCTTGTACGGCGCTTTTGCTTATAGGGCCTATATAGGTCCTCTGCCTCTGCCAAAGTACTTGCAGTCGCAATAGCAAGAGACAGTTCTTCCGTCAATTTTCCCTGCCCATCAATGGCACAAATGATTTCCTCTTTTCTCTCCTGCAAATTTCTAAGATATTGCAATCTTGTTTCCAGGTTTCTAAGAACAGTATCATCCATACTGCCGTGCATTTCTTTACGGTAACGGGCGATAAACGGAATCGTATTTCCTTCATCTAAAAGAGAAACAACATTCTCCACATATTCCCTCTTTTGGCCCAGTTCCTGAGCAAGTTGTTCAAGCAATTCCAATGTATAACTCCCCTTTCGATTTATACAGATTATAACATAGAACTCCGTTTGTTTCAAAGGTTTTATTTGACAACTAACCTATAAGAATATATAATTATATTGAAATTCAAGAAGGAGGATATTTTATGGAAAAGAAAATCATTACCATCAGTCGCGAGTTTGGCAGCGGTGGCCGTACCATTGGCCGCAAAGTTGCAGATGCACTTGGGATCCCCTTCTATGACAAGGAACTGGTTGATCAGATTGCTTTGGAATCCGGATTTGCCCCCAAGTATGTGGAAGAGCACGGTGAGCACTCCCCCGGTAAAAGTTTCTTCTCCTATGCTTTTGCCCCTCAGGGTGTACCCGGTATTATGAACGGTCTGTCTTCTGCAGACTTCCTTTGGAACATTCAATGTAATGTCATTTTACAGCTGGCCGAGAAGGGACCGTGTGTAATTGTTGGTCGAAATGCAGACTATATTCTTAAAGATCGCAAAGATGTTCTGCATGCATACATACACGCGGATCTGCCCTTCCGTGCTGATCGAATTGTTCGTCTTTATGGCGAGTCTGAAAAGAGTCCGGAAGCCCGCTTGCAAGAAAAAGATAAGCGCCGCCGCGTAAACTATCAGCATTATACCGGCAGAACCTGGGGTGTTGCCCAGAACTACGATATTTGCCTTGATAGCAGTGCTCTCGGTGTGGATGCATGTGTGGATATTCTGCTTAATATCATTAGAGATAGCAAGGATTGATTAAAAGCCTGTTGCAAATAGCAACAGGCTTTTTCTAATTAATCATCTTTAATGCAAATATTCACGCCATTCACTTCCACATTTTCATCAGCGCAAATAAGAATGTATTTCACACCGCCAATAACTCTTGTCTCAACCAGATCGCTTCTTTCCGGATTAACTTTAATCACAACATCAGGTGTTTTAATCTCCAATTTATTGTTATTGATTAAATTCTTAGGATGCAACTGTGCATCGTGGCCGAAGGCCTCGTCAAAAGCGACATTAAATTTCGCCCTTGCCTTTTCGCTCACGGAACACTCCTGCAATGTAAGTCCAATTTCTTCCTTACCAATCAAAAGGGGCTCAGCTACTTTGCTCTGCTTGTGCATCTGTATGCTTTGATATATGTTATCATGTACACCTTGCACCACATCAATGCTGCAATCCTCTCCAAGGGCACTCATAAGAGTAGCCTCAAAAGACTTCTTTTGATCAGCTGCACATTTTGGAGCCTTTGTTCCGAATAGGTTTTCAATTAGTTCTTCATGCGCCGTCTTCGAACTATGGGTGTAGAAAAGCGTATTGTAGATATTAGTGGCCCTGCCATCAAATGCAGGAAACATAAAGCCGATTTCAGGCGCACTTACCACTTGCGCAAGACCGCCATCGTGGAATTCCTTACTCTCAGCCACATAGCGAAGGCTTGACTTTGCCTCTTTCACCGGACAAATTGCGCAGCAGAAGTATGTAAACACTTCACTGGAAGCATCTGATTGGATACTGTCGTCCTTACACTTAAAGGGCACATCATAGCTTTCCTGCCCCAAAAGAATAAGATAATTCTCTTGCAAATTTACAGACTCAAGGATTTTCCTATACAAGTTGAAACGCGCATCCTTGTTTTCCAAACGGCTTTCCCGCAAGTCCATTAACAATGTATGCTCCGGACTACCTGCAACCTGACTTGTGCGGAAGGTAATATCCAGGAGGTTCTTACCTAATCCACCGCTAAGCGTTCGTCTGAACAGCGAAAAGTACTTATCTGATTCGTTTTCAGGCATCAAGCCAATGCTCTGCTTAAACTCAGCAATAATCTCTTTTTTTGTATTCACATAACAGCCATAAAGGGCAGTCATATTACTTCTGTCTCGGCGCATTCTGCGCCGAATTTCTCCAATTTCTTTCTCGTTCATAATCTATCCCTCTCTCGGTAAAAGCACGCATCAGTTAGATGCGTGCTTTTTCTGCTATTTCAGGCACATCCAATTTTGAATGAAGTATTCAACACCGGAATAAACCGTAGTTATCACAATAACTAAATTTACGGCCATTATAAGCCAGGTAATACCGGGAAATGCCATCGCAAAACACAGTCCTACCATTGTGCTGGCTGTTTTGACCTTGCCGCTCCAACCTGCTGCAATCACTGTACCATTGCCAACAGCAATTAGGCGCAGACCGGTAACTGCAAATTCCCGGGTTAGAACAATCATCAATGCCCAAGCCGGCATTAAATTCCACTGACAAAACATCACCATTGCAGCTATTACAAGAAGCTTGTCTGCCAAAGGGTCCAAAAACTTGCCAAGGTCTGTTACCTGATTACGCTTACGGGCAATACTACCATCAATATAGTCGGTAATGCTTGCCAAGATAAAGAGAGCAAGCGCAATCATCATCCACATATTAAAGGTGCCGCCGCTCAAATACATAAACACCATATAGGCAGGAATACAAGCAATTCGCACCAATGTAATCTTTGTTGCTAATGTCATTATGATACCTCCACAGGACAACCGGAAAGATCTCCATCCACAACGGCATCCAAACATACATTTATAAATACGCCCTCTGAAATAGGCTCGTCAGTAGCTATCCAAACGCGCCCGTCAATCTCCGGCGAATCCGCATAGGTTCGGCCATAATACTGCTCCATTTCCTCGTCGTAACCATCGACAAGAACCTCAACCGTTCTGCCCAGCATAGAAGCATTGTAATCATCCATAATAGCCGACTGGATGGTCTCTACCATCTGCGCACGCGCTTGTGCAACCGAATTATCAGGAAATTCCATACTTGCAGCAGGAGTTCCTTCTTCCGGTGAAAACGGGAAAGCACCCACCCGTTCCATACGCATTTCTTTAAGGAACTCACACAACTCATTAAACTCTTCTTCACCTTCCCCGGGCAAACCGGTGATGACACTTGTGCGAATAACGAGACCAGGAATTTTTTGCCGCAGATTATTTATTACCTGCCGAATAAATTCGCCGTCTCCCCTTCTGTTCATCAAGTGCAGAATCTTGCTGTTGCAATGCTGAATTGGCAGGTCAAGATACTTCACTATCTTTTCTTCTGTTGCGATCACTTCAATAAGTTCATCATCAATCTCATCCGGGTAGAGATAATGCAGGCGGATCCAATGAAGCCCATCAATTTGGCAAAGTCTTCGTAAAAGTTCAGGCAAAAGGCGTTTGTGGCCAGGCAAGTCCGTACCGTATCGGCTGGTATCCTGGGCAACAACCATAATTTCCTTTACGCCGTTGGCAACTAAAACACGTGCTTCATATAAAATATCATCCATCTGTCTGCTACGGAACTTTCCACGCAGATAGGGTATGATGCAATAGGAACAGCGATTGTCGCAACCTTCGGCAATTTTCAAGTACGCATAATGTTCCGGCGTTGTTAGAATTCTGCCAACTTCCTCTTCAGGCGCATCAATGTCTCCAAAATCCTGAACAGCATTATCATTAAGCAAGGCCTCAATGGCAGGTACAACCTGGGTATAACTACCCGTACCCAAAACGCCATCTACTTCCGGCATTTCTTTCATGATCTCCTCTTGATAGCGCTGTGAAAGGCAACCTGTTACTAGAATTTTACCTATCAAGCCTTCATCCTTTAATGCTCCCATTTGCAAAATAGCATCAATCGCCTCTGATTTTGCAGAATCAATAAAACCACAAGTGTTAATAACTACCACATCGCAACCAACAACATCTGGACGGACCTCGTAGCCAGCTTCTTGCACGCGGTACATCATCCGTTCGCAATCTACTTGGTTTTTGGCGCACCCCAAAGATATAAAACCAATCTTTGCCATATTATTCCTCCAGGATATCCGTTAGATCAAAATTGTTTAGCGCCTGCCGAATCTGCCCATATGTAAAGCCTCTTCGCAGGAGCGCATCCGTTACTTTGCGAACATCCTTTTCTTCCCGGGATTTTCCTAATTTGTTTTGTATGAACTCTTCTATGCGTTCCGCTTGGTCAGGGTAGTCACAAAGGACTTCCTCCCAGCAGGATTTAGGAATTCGTTTTTCATAAAGTGCTTGTTTTGCCCGTGCTTTACCATAGCCTTTACTGATACAACGATTTACAATCTGACGGGCAGTCTCCAAATCGTCAACAAGGTGCATATCCTCCATCCAAGATACTGCTTCCTTTGCGTGAAGAGGATCCTCGCCCTTATAAATCAATCTGTGTTCCAGTTCCGCTTTCGACACACTGGAAGCAGCAACCGTTCTAACTGCCCGCATTTTCGCAGACATCCGGCTCGCTGAAATCCGCAAAGCGGAAAGTTCCTCGTCTGAGAATTCCTTTCCGGTATAAAGAGCAAAATCTTCTACTGTCTGTCTGTAAAGGCGCAGAGTGCTTCCATCAGAGAACTTTACTGTGTATCTGCCGGCCCTGTCAGCGCTCGTGGAGAGAAACTCAATTCTCATCGTCAAAATCGTCAGCACTGATGGCTACGGGCCGTTCTGCAGGTCTTGCAGGTGCCTTGGCTGCGCCTGTCAGCTTCCAAAGGTTCTCGCGAACCTGGGCCTCAACGCTCTGCGCAATGTCCGTATTCGCCTGCAGAAAAGCCTTAACGCTGTCCTTTCCCTGTCCAATGCGCTCATCGCCCATTGCAAACCAACTACCGCTCTTCTGGATAATATCCATCTGTACGGCCATATCCACCAATTCGCTCCATTTGCTGATGCCTTCACCGTACATAATGTCAAAATGCGCTTCACGGAAAGGAGGTGCGACCTTGTTCTTAACTACTTTTACACGGGTCTTATTGCCAATCACATTTCCGCCTTCTTTGATGGCTTCGACGCGACGCACATCCAAACGAACAGAGGAATAGAACTTCAGTGCATTACCACCGGTAGTGGTTTCGGGATTGCCGTACATCACACCAATTTTCATACGCAGCTGATTAATGAAGATAACAACGCAGTTGGTCTTGGAAATAGTGCCGGCCAGTTTGCGCAGTGCCTGGGACATCAGTCGGGCTTGCAAGCCAACAAATGTATCGCCCATTTCACCTTCAATTTCTTGCTTGGGCACCAATGCGGCTACAGAGTCAACAACAATAGCATCCACCGCGCCGGAGCGAACAAGTGCATCAGTAATTTCAAGGGCCTGTTCACCGGTGTCAGGTTGAGAAACCAGCATGTTCTCAGTATTTACACCAAGCGCAGCAGCATAAGCAGGATCGAGGGCATGCTCGGCGTCAACAAAAGCAACTTCGCCGCCAAGCTTTTGTGCTTCGGCAAGAATATGCAGAGCCAGTGTGGTTTTACCGGATGATTCCGGTCCGTAAATCTCGATAATTCTGCCCTTAGGTACACCACCCACACCCAAGGCGGCATCCAAAGCCAAAGAGCCAGTAGGAATTGCATCAATACTTAATTCCGGTCTGTCACCTAAGCGCATAACAGTGCCTTTACCAAAGTCCTTTTCAATCTGCGCTAAGGCAGTTTGCAAAGCCTTCTTCTTGTCAGTTGCTGGAGTGGGAGTTTCATAGGAGGTTTTTTTTGTAGCCATAGGAATCATCCTTTCATTCATAGCGGGCAATGACCGCTCGTTCTATATTGTTATAATCTCTGGAACGCTCCAGTATAGTAAACCCATTTTCATTCAATATGTGGCAAACATCATCGCCTTGTCCCATACCAAACTCAAAGCAAAGGTAGCCACCAGGTAGAAGTGCATTCTTGAAGTTTTCGCAGATAGCTCTATAAAAGTCAAGCCCATCTTCTCCACCAAAGAGCGCCAGATGAGGCTCATAATCCTTCACACTGGCATCAAGTTCCAGCATTTCCTGTCTGGTAATATAGGGCGGATTAGAGACAATTAAATCAAACTTCCCAAGAAAGGGTTTGACTGGCTCCAGGGCGCTTACCTGCAAGCAGGACACCCGTGCAGACAGTTTTAAGTTCAAAATATTGGCCTTCGCTACTGCCAAAGCGTCCTTTGAAATGTCAGCAAGGGTAACGCGAGCATCCTTTATGCGGTTTGCGATCGCAAGACCAATGCAACCTGAGCCTGTACATAAGTCCAAAATGCGAGGGCCCGTCTTTAGGTTCAACCCGTAGTGTATAGCAAGTTCCGTTACTGCACAAGTGTCGTCTCTGGGAATGAGTACACGCTTGTCTACCTGCAACGGCAGACCATAAAATTCCCACTTTCCCAGGACATAGGCTAATGGCTCACCGTCAAGAAGCCTTTGCAGGCACTTATCCATCTGCTCGCACCAGGGTTCGCTTGCGTACAGTTGCCGATCCGTAATCAGCTGTTCAGGCGTTCTTCCTGTGATGTGACACAGGAGATTTCTTGCCATCAAACTGGCTGTGCCGGGCTCCTCCTGACGCAGGAGAGCATTTCTCGCCTCCATATAGAGGTCATTGATCGTTTTTACCAAAGGTCGGCCCTCTCTTCTTGAGGAATGACTGCCTCCAAAGAAGCTATTCCAACCTCAATCATATCGTCATCCGGTTCTACAGTAGTAAAATGCTGAAACCACATACCGGGGGCTGTTAGTATCTTTGTCAGAATGTTATCATGTCGTCCAGCCCAGCGGTTAATTTCATAACTGAACGAAACAACTACAGGCAGAAGTAGCAGTTTATAGGCAACCATCAGAAGTTTATAGCCCAATGTTCCGGAGATAGATGCAAGAGCTGGAACGCAAGTAAGAAGCAAGGCGGAAGCCACAGAGAAAACAAGAATGGACACAATCATTACAACAAGCAGGAAACTTGTTCCGCATCTTGGATGTAAACGAGTGTGCATACGAACATTCTCAACCGTTAACGGCATCCCTGCTTCATAGCATCGAATGGTTTTGTGTTCAGCGCCGTGATAGGCAAACACCCTGCGCATCTGCTTCATTTTAGAAATTAGAAGCATATAAACAAGGAAAATTACGAGACGAACCCCGCCTTCAAGTAAATTCAGAAGGAGCAGGTTATGCACTACATCTGAAAGCAGTGAACTAACAAGCATTGGTAAAAGGAAGAACAGCAGGATGGACAGGCCAAGTCCCATCACCACGCCTAAACCCACCACAAATTTTTCAAAGCCTTTGTTTCCCAGTTTTTTCTCCAGCCATAAATCAAACTTGGACGGCTCTTCTTCCTCCAATTCTCCGGAAAGGTCAGCCGAACGCATTAGGGCTTTTACACCACAAACCTGAGAATCGAAAAAGTTCACTGCGCCACGAATCAAAGGCCAGGTAACAAAAGAATTCTTTGCACGAATTTTTCTATCCTTCACTTCAACCTGCAATTGTCCGTCTTTTCGCACAACAATAGCATCTTTCTCAGGACCGCGCATCATAATGCCCTCAATAAGCGCTTGACCACCAATGGTTGTACGAAATTTCTCTTTCATTTTTGGCATTTCTTGGTTTTGCATAAATACCTCTCTTTATTGGGTAACCGGTAAGTATACCAGTACAACTGTACCACATTCCGGGGCGTTTTCAAGAGTTAATGTACCCCCATGCATCTGCACGATTTCATCACAAACAGCAAGGCCAATTCCAGAACCTCTTGCCTTAGAGCTGCCTTTGTAAAACTTCTTTTTCACCAAAGAAAGCTCATCTTCCGGAATTCCGGGACCAAAATCCCGGATTTTCACGCAGACATAGCCATCTTCATAGCCGATTTCTGCTTCAATTCGTTTTCCTTCACCACCATGCTTTGCCGCATTGTCTAAGATGTTCAAATAAACTTGGCGCATGCGCTTAGGGTCACAGGAAACTTCGGGGATATCCTGATCATTTTCAAGATAAACAAGTTCAATTCCATCCTTAGATAGCCGACTTCCGTACATAAACACTGTATCCTCAAATTCGGCACGCAAATCAACGATTTCCATATTCAGAGTCATACGACCATCTTGAATTCTCGTAAAATCCAAAAGGTCCATAACCATTCCGGTAAGTCGATCAGACTCCCGCTGGATGATGCGAACCCCTCTGCGGGTATCCGCATCAAGGTTGTCCCCGCCTAATATGGTTTCACTCCAGCCATTAATAGCTGTCAGTGGCGTTCTCAGTTCATGGGACAAAGATGAAATAAACTCCGTCTGTACTTTTTCATTCTCATTCAGGCGCAGGGACATTTCATTAATTGTGTCAGCCAATTCGCCGATTTCGTCATTGTAGCGCTTCGAAATTTGAATGCCATAACTGCCACCGGAAATCTTCTTTGCCTTTTCTACAATTTCAGAAAGGGGAACCAAAATAGAATGAATATAGTAATTTCCGCTTAGGAACAAGATTCCGAGGACGAAAATCAATGCAATCAAACTAACAAGGGCCGTTATGGCAATTTGTAAATCCATAATTCTGGTAGCGGTTACGAAGCGCAACACGCCAAACGCTCTGCCACCATAAAACACAGGTGTAGATACTGCCATAATCCGCTCTCCGGTAACTTCTTCTTCGCCTATATAGGTGCAGATTTCCCCTGTCTGAAAAGATTGTTGTATTTCCGGTGTGGAGGGTGCTCTGCCTGGCCAAATGCCATAAGAAGAAGCCACAAGTTCTCCGTTGACATTCACAAATTGTAGTTCCAGGACAGCTTTTTCATCAAATGTCCTTGCATAGGTAATGCAATCCTGATAGTAAGATTCATAACTCTGGGTAGAGTATTCCTCAAAAAATTCAGAGGCTATTTTCGCCCGATAACGCAAATCCGACTCCATATTGGAGTAGTAGTTGCTTCCCACATAAAAGGCAATTAATGCAACACAAGCAAGTCCAAGGAGACATACTACAAGCATGGTATTAAGCAGCCAACGACGGCGCAGCCCTCTTTGCTTTTTCATAGGTCTCCTCCCCTCTCATATCAATTACACCATTTATAGCCAAATCCCCAAACAGTGGTTAAATGCTTTGGGTTTGTAGCGTCATCTTCCAATTTAATTCGGATGCGGCGGACATTCACATCAACGATTTTCAGTTCTCCCTCATAGTCCTGTCCCCAAACATGGGTTAGAATCTCCTCACGGGCAAGAGAGCGACCGGCATTGGTCATAAAGAGTTTTACAATTGCGTACTCGACCTGCGTAAGGCGAATTGGTCTGCCGCTTTTTTCCAGTGTGTGCGCCCGCGTGTTCAGGATAAATGGCCCACTAACAATATTTTCGGGCTCTGTATAGGCTTCACCGCCAATGCGCCGAAACAGCGCATCAATGCGTGCGGTCAATTCCGCTGGGGAAAAGGGCTTTGTAACATAGTCATCGGCTCCGGTCATTAGGCCGGTAATTTTATCCATCTCTTGAACGCGGGCAGTCAGCATCATAATACCCATATGCTTATTTACCGCACGAATTCTTCTGCAAACTTCAAATCCATCCATATCCGGAAGCATAATATCTAATATTGCAACACCGATATCCGGGTTATCTGCAAGTCTATCAAGTGCCTGCTGGCCCGAACCAGCCTCTATTGTTTCATAGCCTGCTCTTTGTAAGTTGATAACCACAAAAGAACGGATATTCTCCTCATCTTCCAATATCAATACTTTTTTCAAATCTCGTCACTTCCTTTGATTAGCCGTCCTGTTGAATCATATGAAATCTATCGGTGAGCCCCTGCTCTGTTATGCCGAACTTTTCGCCATTGGAGGTTAATTCGCCAACAAATACCGCTCCGGTTGTACTATGCAAGCGTATGCTGCCCTCAACAGTTGCTTGTTCTTCCCTGTTTTGTCCGGTAAGAACATTGATACTAAACAGGCGAATAGGCACGCCGTACTGCTTGTCCCAGCTAAAGAAATCCATTCGTTTTCCCTGTCTTGAAACAGTTAGTACTTGTGTCCAATCTGACTCTAACTCTACAAACCAACCATCTGCAAAACAGTGATAGGTGTAAGTCTTATTGCGCGCCACGCCTTGACTGTCCAAGGCATACCAGGAAACAATTTTGTGGGGAGAAGTTCCATCCTCTGTAACCTGAACCATATCCAACAGCTGCGGAAGTTCCCAAATGCCATCCCCATCTATATCAGACAGGTCGACGAAATAGTTTCCAATGGTCTGCACGGTAGTAGGTTCATCTGTAATGCCACTAATATTTACAAAGGTGTCCTTCAAAACAGCAAATACATCCGTTGATAATGCGGTATCTCCTATTTTACCCGACACATATACACAGTCAACACCGTCCTGCAATTTGCCAAGTATAACCCGACGCACATCGGAGGCTGGAACAGAAAGACTCAGTTCTACGGATCTTTCCAAATTGTCATTTTTGACGCTATAGAGTTCTGCTACACCTCTGCTCCACTCATTGGGACCGGGTCTGACAAGGAAAAGTTCGCTGTAGCTATCCCTATCCAGATCTGTGAGAAGAATTTGGGTATAGGTGGTTGCCAACAGTTGCTCCATATTGCCGGATCTAAATGTATACACACAGAGGCCGCCAGTCAAGCGGTCATTGAGTTGATAGCAGATCACAATCTCCATACCGGCCTTGCTGTCCATCTGCGCGTATTCCACGCGATCGAAAGCTGAGCCGTTAAACGAAATGGTGTCTACAAGATTGTAACTATCTTTTTGCTTATCAAAAATGAAGATCTGCAAAGGGTGCTCGCTGTCGCCTTTGGCAAAGAGAAGATACTCTAAATCTCCGTTACCATCAATATCCGCCGTTTGCACAATTTGTTGATTTGTACCCGATTTAGGGGCCGCGTAATCTAACCCCGACATGGCATTATTGATGGCATTTTGTAAATTGTAATCAGCAGCAGGACGAGCAGGAACCGCATACATTTCATCTGCAGTTCTTAAGCCGCAACCGCCAAGAAGTAAGATTGCCGCAAACAGCAAGGCAAACAATATTCGTCTATTCATCTACGGCAACTCCTTTCCATTACTTGATTACCACGTTGTCATTACCAAGGACGCTGTTCAATTCCTGCAGCATCCCTTCATCCAGGTCACATTTTGTACCCCGTCGCTGTTTCGTATCAGCAAAATAAACAACCGTGTTTGTTTTTCCCGGGAACATATTAAGAATTGCTTTCACTTTCCCAAACAAAGGGCCTTCTTCAGATGGCAGGCGAAGGTATAATGTGGCAGATTCCATTACTTGTGCCAGAGCAGCCTTGTCCTCAGCTGGCTTTCCGTTGGCATAATCTGATATAGGTCGCGCACGATTAATGACAATCTGCGGGTCTTTATCGTCTCGAACGGAAAATCGGCCAACAATAACAACAGCTGCATTTTCTCTGAGATAATTGCCATACTGACTAAGCACATTGGAAAATGCCAACATCTCGATAGATGCCGTGTCATCTTCTAATGTGATATACGCCATTGCTGAGTTGTTCCGGGTGGTTTTCATTTTAAGAGACTGAATAACACCGGCGACGCTGATAATCTGATCATCACGATAGGGGCATTCCTCTGACATAAGCGTGGCAATCGGCACTACGTGCGTATTCTTTAAGTAGGCCCGATAATCATCCATAGGGTGTCCGGACAAATAAATGCCGGTAGTTTCCTTCTCCATAAGCATCCGGTCACCGGGTGCCAATTCGTCAAGCTCGGGAATTTCAATAGAAGCAGCATTATCTGTGCCTTCCAGCATAGAAAACAGTCCCATTTGACCATTCACATTCCGGCGCCTTGCAGCAGATACGCTATCCATAATCAGATCATACACTGCAAGCAAGGAACTACGGTGATACCCAAAGCAGTCCATAGCGCCGCACTTGATGAAGTTTTCAACTACGCGCTTATTAATATCCCCTTCGTCCATTCTCTGAACAAAGTCTTCCAGGGATTTGAACGGGCCACCTTCTTCCCTTTTTGCAACCATATTACGAATGAGGCCTCTGCCCACATTCTTGACAGCACCCATGCCGAAGCGGATGCTCTCGCCCTCTACGGTAAAATTATCGTAAGAACGATTAATGTCCGGAGGAAGGGTTTCAATGCCCATTGTTTTGCAGGCGGCGATATAGCCGGAAACTTTCATAGAGTCGTGCAAAACAGATGTCATCAGAGCTGCCATATACTGCTTGGGATAGTGACATTTCAGATAGGCTGTTTGATAAGAAACCATTGCATAACAAACAGCATGCGCCTTGTTAAAAGCATAGTTTGCGAAATCAACAATTTCGTCATATATAGACTGGGCAGCAGATTCGGAAATGCCATTATGAATACATCCGGGGATATTCTGGGCAGGGTCACCGTAAACAAAAACTTGTCGTTCCTGCTCAATCACCTTTTGTTTTTTCTTGGAAATAGCCCGGCGAATGTTGTCAGCCTGTCCCATTGTATAGCCTGCCAGGGAGCGGAAAATTTCAATAACCTGCTCCTGGTAAACAATACAGCCGTAAGTAACCTTTAAGATTGGCTCCAGCATGGGCGTTTTATATCTGATTTTCTTGGGATCAAATTTGTTTGCAATAAAGGTGGGAATAGAATCCATAGGACCGGGACGATAAAGGGCAACAATAGCCGTCAAGTCTTCAATAGTCGTAGGTTTCATATTTACGCAAACACCGGTGATACCAGCAGATTCCAGCTGAAATACGCCGGATGTCTTGCCTTCCGCCAGCATTGCAAATGTCTCTGGATCGTCATCCGGCACTTTGTCAATAGAGAAATCCGGCTCGATATTACGAATTTGCCGTTGCGCATCCTCAATAACTGTAAGGTTGCGAAGACCCAAAAAGTCCATTTTGAGCAGGCCCAGCTCTTCAATTGTTGTCATCGTGTACTGCGTTACAATGGTATCATCGTTGCAAGAAAGAGGAACATAGCTGCAGACCGGGTCTGCAGTAATCACAACACCTGCAGCATGCGTTGAAGTATTTCTGGGCATACCTTCCAATGACATTGCTGTGTCAATCAGCAGTTTTACCTGTTCATCCCCGTCATACATTTCTTTGAGCTTGGGAGAAACTTCAAGGGCATCCTTTAAGGTAATATGCAGCGGGGTTGTAGGTACCAACTTGGCAACGACATCTGTTTGGGCGTAGGACATATTCAGTGCCCGGCCCACATCCCGGATGGCGCCCCTGGCAGCCATTGTGCCAAAAGTTGCGATTTGCGCAACCCGGTCGGAACCGTATTTACGGGTTACATAGTCAATGACTTCCTGACGGCGTTCCTGGCAGAAATCCGTATCAAAGTCAGGCATGGATACACGCTCAGGATTCAAAAACCGCTCAAAGATGAGAGCATATTTCATTGGGTCAACCTCTGTAATATGCATACAGTAGGCAACAATCGATGCTGCGCCGGAACCACGACCGGGGCCAACAGGAATGCCATTTTCTTTGGCGTAACGAATAAAGTCCCAAACAATCAGGTAATAATTCACATACCCCATTCGACTAATAACGCCAATCTCATATTCCAGTCGTTCCAGATACTCCATCGGTGCATCCGGATAACGCTCCTTGAAGCCATCCATACAGAGCTTGCGGAAGTAGGTTTCACTGGTAAAGCCATCCGGTACAGGGAATGACGGCAAATGATATTGGTTAAACACAAATTCTAAATTACAACGATCAGCAATTCGCTTTGTGTTCTCAAATGCATCATCGCAACCCGGGAAAAGGCTTCGCAGTTCTTCTTCACTCTTCAGATAGAACTCATCCGTTTGGAATTTCATACGGCCCGGATCGTCAATGGTTTTGCCTGTCTGCACGCAAAGAAGCACATCTTGCATCTTTGCATCTTCTTTTCGAAGATAGTGGGCATCATTTGTGACCACAAGAGGCAAGCCGGTTTCCCGGGCAAGACGCATAATGCCCTGGTTTACCACTCTCTGCTCCGGAATGCCATGATCTTGCAGTTCCAGATAGAAATTATCCGGTCCAAAAATATCCGCCAACGTTGTGGCATGGCGCAGTGCCGCATCATAGTCTTCATCCATCAGGCTGTGGCTAACAGCGCCTGCAAGGCAAGCAGATGTGGCAATCAGACCCTCGTGATACTTTCTAAGCAGGTTAAGGTCCACTCTGGGTTTACCGTAAAATCCATTAATGAATGCCTGAGAAACAAGCATACAAAGATTTTCATAGCCCTTTCTATCCTTGCACAGAAGAACAAGATGATAGGATTCATTGTCGATGCCGTGAATGCGATCATCCATATTACGCCGGGCTACGTAAACCTCGCAGCCGATAATCGGTTTAATGCCGGCAGCTTTTGCGGCTTTATAGAAATCAATACAGCCATACATAACACCGTGATCGGTAATTGCGACAGCATCTTGTCCTAGTTCTTTCACCCGGTCCATCATTGAGGAAATACGGCAAGCACCGTCAAGGAGGCTATATTCTGTATGAACATGAAGATGTACAAAACTCATTATTCTGCCTCCTGTGCAAGTTTCAGTAATTTTTGAACGCGATGGTTCATTGCCGGTTTGGAGATTGGCGGCTCCATCATGGAAGCCAGTTCCGTCAGTGAGGCCTCCGGATGATTTTCACGGGCTACAGCAGCCTGCTGCAATTTGCCCGGTAATTGCTCGAGAATACCATTTTGGCGAAGAATACGAATTGCCACCAATTGCTCTTGGGCTGCTTCCACCACTTTAGATGTATTTGCATCGTCACAATTGCAACGACGGTTTACTTTGTTATTCATTTCCTTTTCTAATTTTGCTTCCATAATTCCCATAGAAGCAACAGGTGCCCCCAGGAAAGTAAGAAAGTCAGAAATTTGGTCGCTCTGCTTTAGATATAGTATTCGGCTGCCACCCCGGGCTGCGGTTTTAGGGGAAAATCCCATTGCATCTTCAATCAAAATATTTGCCTCTTTGGAAACACTTTGATGGGTGGTGGCAAGTTCCATGTGATAGCCCTTACTGGGATCTGTCACAGAGCCGCCGGCAAGAAAGGCCCCACGCAAGAAGGCTGTCTTGCAGCATTCATCTTCCACAACAGGGAAATTGATATGAAGGGCTATGGTGTCCCGGGTATCAAAGCCATAGGCCTCCATTACCTTCTGAATGCTATCTTTTCGGGTAATCTGGAAAGTTAGTTTCCCTAAGGTTTCAAAGTCAGGTAAAACATCAAAGGAAACATTAAATGCTTTCTTGAAAAGTTTAGGAAGAATACCGGCAAATTCCCGGCTTTCAGTAATGATACGAATGCTGTCGGCATGGAAACTGTTGCAAAAAAGCAGCGTGCCAAAGCTCTGAGCCAATGCACAACAATTCTTTTGGGGGAAAACCTTTGCCATTTCTGCCTTTGCATTACCGGAAAAAGAGACCGCCATTTGCTTCCCTCCTCTCAATTACCAAATGCGAACCTCCGGTTCTAACCGAATTCCGTTCTTCTCGAAAACTATGCTGGAAACATCATTAAGAAGTTTTTTTACATCCTTTGCAGTAGCACCGCCGAGGTTCACTACGAAGCCCGCATGTTTCTGAGAAACCGCCGCTCCACCGATTTGAAATCCTCGCAGTCCCGCCTGGTCAATCAATGCTGCCGCATAGCCGCCCACCGGTCGCTTAAAGGCCGATCCGGCAGATGGCAAGTCTAACGGCTGAGAGGAAGAACGTTTTTTCATCAGTTCCTGCATCTTGGCACGAATCTCCTCTTCGGGTGCTGTCTTTAAGGCGAATGTGCCGGAAAGTACAATACTTCCCGTGTCTTCCAATATGCTATGCCGGTAAGAAAACCCCATCTGTTCGCAAGTTGCTACGCTTAAATTGCCGTCACGATCCATTACCTCTACCTCGGTACATACCTGACAGATTTCTCCGCCATAGGCTCCAGCATTCATATAAATACCGCCTCCGACAGTACCGGGAATTCCGTGTGCAAATTCAAGTCCGGAAAGGCCAAGCTTTGCAGCAAAGACGGCCGCTTTCGTCATCGTCACGCCTGCAGCAATGCGGATATGGTTCTGGTCAATCCGTTCCATACCATCCATGCAACCCTTCAGACAAACAACCAGACTATCCATGCCCTCATCGGGGGCTAAAACATTTGTTCCTGCACCTAATATAGCAATTTTAATGTCCATTAATCCGGACAGTTTCAGTAATTTGGAAAGTTCTTCCGCATTTTTGGGAAATGCCATTATTGCAGCCGGTCCACCAATCCTGAACGACGTATGCTTAGACATCAGTTCATTGGCAGAAACCTTCAAATCTGGAAGAATTCTTCTAATTTCATCATAAAATTCGGCAAATTTCACCACAAACTCCTCCGTGCGTATGATTAGTTACAGTATAGCATAATACAGGCAAAATTGCAATTATTACAAACATATTTTCCGTATTTTCTTCTAACAAAAAACTTGCGGCATCTGACTAGCAGATGCCGCAAAAAATTCTATGTAAATTACTTTTCAACAATCTCCAAAATCTCCATCGGACAGGCCTTAACACAAATGCCGCAAGCAATACACTTGGTTGTTGTGCCGCCCTCAGGAGCAACCATAACCTTCATGGGGCAGGCTTCGACGCACTTGCCGCAGGAGGTGCAGAGTTTCTTGTTAATCATATACACGCCAGTCTTGGGATTCTGGGTAATTGCACCAGCCTCACAGACTTTAGCACATTTACCGCACTGAATACAGGTCATGGGCTTTGCGCCTGTTCCCTTCGTTACAATTTGAATGCAGCTTAAATCCTGATTAAATTCCTTATAGAAAGCAGTTGAGCAAGCCCGCACACACTCCAGGCATGCCATACACTCTGCAGTCTTCTTCACCATTAACTTTTTCATAATAAAAAGCCTCGTTTCTTTTTATATTTCTAAATCATTATACAGGCAAAAAACAAAAATAGCAATGGGAAATTTCGCTTTTTTCTCTATATTTTTTCAGAGTAAAGTGTTTGTCATTGGAGATACTACAAATGAAGTTCTACTTCAGGAGGTATTCCATGAGAAAGATTGCTGTATTCCTTTTTGCGGCAATGGTCTGCCTTTCCTTTGCAGGCTGCCGCAGCAACATGGAGGTTGGTCCAACCGGCACAAATGCACCGGAAACACAACCTGTAACCACACCACCAGCAACCACAATTCCCGATACCTTTGACAACGTACCCAATGTACCTGATCCCAGTGTTGACAATGACACCATGCAGGACCTGATCTCCGGTGACGGGATGGACGCTGCAAAGTAAAGGAAACCCGGGGCGTTGCCCGGGTACATATTAAAGATACTGAGACCAGTCCAGTGAAACGTTTCCTTCATCGTCTACAATGCAAGGAATGCCAATCGCTCCATTCTCCTTGACACCCCCAAAAATCTCCATACCATCTCGCAGAGAAAGAAATTCTTTCAGGTTTTTAAGATCAGTGTTGAAATCAAGATACTCATAGGGAATTCCAGCTTTGTCCAACTCTTCCCTGCACTGTACGCAGTCCTTACATAGTATGCTACCATAAATCTTTAGCATAATAACCTCACAAAACAGAAATATATCGGCAAAGGTTCTTCTTGATCCTTTCAACTGCATTGCGTGCCGAAGAAGCAATGTCACTACCATCGTCATCCTTCCAAGCACCAGTTATTGAACTACCGGCGCAAACCGCAGCACCGTGTCCAAGACTATCAAACGCAGCAGCACAGTTTTTCGCGTTTGCATTCGATGCTTCAATACCGTCAATCAAGATAAATAAGTATTTAAACTTTTCCCGCAAATTTTGTAAACTATCCCTATTGGTAGCTGCAGCCATGACGCCTAAAGCGCAGAAACCACTGCGACCCAACGTTGGCTCTGCAATCCGATGTACAAGATCTGCCTGCGCCATATGTACAAGTCTGCCACCTGTAATTAAATCCTGCAACTCAGAACCACTTTTATTGCTGGTTCGCACAATTGCAAACAATCCCTTATTCCCATTTTTCTGTAAGGTAACGTATGGTTTGATCGCATCTGTCCCTATAAACTGAGAGAGAATGAGACCATCAAATTTCCATTGCGATCCATTACCTAAAAGAATATTCGCATACTTCTTTGCCTGTTCAGATGACAGTGCTTCCGGGGCGTATAGTAAGACGTAATACCCCATTTTAGAGGCATAGGAAAGCAGTGAAGATAAAACCGTTATTCCTTCATTACCCCAAATTGCAAATTCTGAAAAACAGAAACGGACAGCAGGAACGCAATCGCGCAAAGCATCCATCAGTTCAATGGCATAGCGACCATATGCTTTCAAAAAATTCTTCTCTTCTTCTAAAATCCATGTGGGAACCAGGAATTCTTCCAACTGAAAATCCAAAACAACAGGGCATTTTAACTTGCGTATTTTTGCCTGCAAACGATCAATGGACATACAATCGCCTCCTTTTCTTTGATTATAGCACATTTTACCTTATACGCAATGGAAAACCTTTCTCATTTTTAAGTTTTCATCTGCGGGCATACTAAGAAGGAAAGGAGTGAAGAAAATGCACATCAAAGGACTTGCCGTGACATTGGGTGTTGGTGCAGCCATTGGCGCTGTTGCAGTTATGATGATGCCAAAAAGCAACCCTACGAGAAAATTGGCAGTAAAAGCTGCGCAAAAGGTTGAGGATGCTGCTTGGAAAATATCTGACAAACTAAGCGACGAATGGAATTTCTAAAAAAACGGTGAGTTTCAGTAGGAAACTCACCGTTCAAATTATTTTGTTTGCAGCCGCACTTCCCCACCGTCTACATAAGCATGGATAGAGGAAATAGGCGCTTCAAAGGAATCAATGATACATTCACTAATAGGATCCTCTAAAAGCTTTTGGATGGTTCTGCGCAGGTTTCTTGCCCCATAGGTCATTGAATAGGCCGTCTCCACCAGTTTCTGCCGTACATCATCCGTCCAAGTAAACACAAGGCTTCTGCCTTCCAGAGAGGAGCGAAGTTCTTCAAGCATAATATCAGCAATTGCAAGGAAGTTATCTTCTGTCAGATGATTAAATGTGATGATTTCATCTACACGGTTAATAAATTCCGGTCGCAAAAACTCCCGAAGCGCCTTCATTGTCTTTTCTTTTACCATATCCTGACCTGTGCGGCCAAAACCAACACCACCAACCCGGCCTTCGGAACCGGCATTGGATGTCATAACAATAATGGTATTCTCAAAATTAACAACTCTTCCCTGGGCATCCGTGATTCTTCCATCGTCTAACACTTGAAGCAATACATTGAGCACATCGGGGTGGGCTTTCTCGATTTCATCAAAGAGCACAACGCTATAGGGCCTGCGACGAATTTTCTCAGTCAACTGGCCGGCCTCATCATAGCCTACATATCCAGGAGGAGAACCAATCAGTTTGGAAACAGTGTGCTTCTCCATAAACTCAGACATATCAAGTCGAATAAGAGACTCTACACTATCAAACAGGTCATTTGCCAGGCACTTAACAAGTTCTGTTTTGCCAACGCCTGTAGGTCCAACAAAAATGAAAGAAACCGGCTTTTTCTTGGGGCTGATGCCAACCCGATTACGACGAATTGCCTTACTTACTGCATCAACGGCTTCATCCTGGCCTACAATGCGGCTACGCAGGCGTGTTGCAAGGCCCTGGAGCTGCTCATATTCCTGAGCCTTAATCTTGCTGGCAGGAATTTTGGTCCACAATTCAATAATTCTGGCCAGGTTTTCCATTGTTACGGCCGGTGCAGGAACTTTTTCAAGATCTTCAATCTCCGCAGCAATATTGTATAGACGACTGCGGATAGTTGCAAGCCGCTCATAGTGCTCGTTTTCGGTGTCATCCGTGAGCATACGAAGTTCCAGTTCGTAGTCATCCCGTTCTTTTTTAAGCTCTGCCAAACGAGAAATTTCTTTACTGCGCAGATTGAGATCTGAGCATGCTTCATCTAAAAGGTCAATCGCCTTATCGGGAAGATATCTGTCTGTAATATAGCGCTCAGACAGAATTACACACTGACGGGCAATCTCCGGGCTAACTGTAACACCATGAAACTGGGAATAATTCTTCGCAATTCCCTGCATAATTTGGCAGGCTTCCTCAATAGTCGGTTCTGCAACAATAACTGGCTGAAAACGCCGCTCCAAAGCAGCATCCTTTTCAATATGCTTTCGGTATTCGTTGAAAGTGGTCGCACCAATCAGCTGCACTTCACCTCTGGATAGTGCGGGCTTCAAAATATTTCCTGCATTCATTGAGCCTTCTGCATCCCCGGCACCAACAAGATTATGCACTTCATCTATCACCAAAATGATATTTCCGCAGGCCTTGATTTCGCCAATTAGGCTCTTCATTCTGCTTTCAAATTGCCCTCTGAACTGCGTTCCGGCTACAAGTGCCGTTAAATCAAGCAAAAAGACCTCTTTATCCCGCAATTTATAAGGGACATCACCGGATGCAATTCTTTGCGCAAGTCCTTCCGCAATCGCAGTTTTGCCAACTCCAGGTTCGCCAATCAGGCAAGGGTTGTTCTTCTGACGGCGGTTGAGTATCTGTATGACCCGTTCCGTCTCCACGTCTCTGCCAATAACCTTATCCAATTTCCCTTCTCTTGCACGGCCTGTAAGGTCCATACAATAGGCATCCAGAAATTTATGTTTTTTGTTCTTTTTCTTTTCACCGTCTTTAGTCTCTTCAACCGGCTGTTCCTTTGCAGGAAGTGTTTCGCCGTTCATATTGCCCATCAACTGATTAAGCATGGGGAAGGTTGCAGTACGGCCATCGGTCTCCCCATCCTCATCCTGTCCGGCATTTTGGGCAAACATACTGCTCATTTCGTCGCTTAAAACTTCCAGATCATCGTCAGAGAAGCCCATTTGTTTCACTGCCGCATCAATTTGGGGAATACCAAGGCTTCTTGCACATTTCAGGCAATAGCCTTCATTCATCGTCACGCCGCCTTCCACTTTGGTAATGAAAACAACGGCAATATTCTTTTTGCATTTTGTGCACAATTTAGGCTGCATACAAATTTCCCCTCCTTGGGAGTAATTCTTGCTTTATTATAGCAAAGTGTTCTTTGTGATTGGCAAAGAAACTGTGAACATTATAGCGTTGGTACACATTCAAAATTTTCCACACCGTCATCGTACCAAAGGTGTGTCATATAAAGGCCGCCGGGAGGAACAGTTGGCCCTGCAGCGGTTCGGTTTCCATCCTCTAAGATCTTGCCGATTTCTTCAGGAGAAATCTTGCCCTCTGCGCAGTAAACTACCGTTCCTGCCATAGCTCGCGCCATATTGTATAGAAATCCATTTGCGCAAACCCGCAACTCGATCAGGTTATCTTTGCGCTCAACATTATAATAGTATACGGTGCGAACAGTGGATTTAACATCCGTTCCAACACTTCGCACTGCCGCAAAATCGTGGGTTCCCACAAACTGATCCGCAGCCGCCTGCATAATCTTTTCATCCAGATGCTTAGGATAGAACCATGCTCTGTTTACCAAAAAGGGATCTTTTACGCGAGAATTATATATCTTGTAGGTGTATTCCTTTTTTACGCAAGAACCGATCGCATTAAAGCCGTCATGAACCTCAAAAGCTTTGGTTACTACAATATCAGCAGGCAAATGAGTATTCAGAGCATAGGGCAATCTTTCACAAGGTATGGTGGAGTGTGTACGAAAATTAGCAACATAGCACTTTGCGTGAACGCCTGCATCTGTACGGCCACATCCTGTAACATGAGCACAATGCCCAACCACCATAAAAATAGCTTTTTCCAGTGTCTGCTGGACTGTGGCCAGATTTTTCTGCATCTGCCAGCCGTGGTAAGCAGTACCTTCGTAAGTTAGAAATAAGGCAATGTTTCGCATTATAACCTCACAGACCAAATACATTCAGAGTAATTGCGCCACCGAGAAGGATTAGCATACCAAAAAAAGAGATAATATCTGCCCGTTTGTAACGCAAAATCTTCATCTTTGTCCGGCCTTCCCCGCCTTGATAGCAACGACATTCCATTGCAGTTGCAAGTTCATCCGCACGCCGGAATGCGCCAATAAACAAGGGCACCAAAATCGGTATCAATGCCCTTGCTCTGGAAAGCAGACTTCCGTTTTCAAAATCTGCGCCTCTGGCCTTTTGGGCGGACATAACCTTATCTGTCTCCTCAATAAGTGTAGGGATAAACCGCAGAGCGATACACATCATCATCGACAACTCGTGAACCGGCAAATGGATAACCTTCAGTGGCTTTAATAGTGACTCCAATCCATCGGTCAAGGCAATGGGAGATGTTGTATAGGTCAGTAAGAACGTACCGGAAATCAGCATTAGAATGCGTATAATCATAAAGGCAGCGTGTTTCACACCTTCTAATGTGATGGTAAGTCCCCAAAAGGACAAAAGTTTAGTATCTCCGTCTGTAAGAAACAAATTCAGCAAACCGGTAAATACCAATATGAAAATAAGCGGTTTCATTCCGCGAAATATTGCTTTTATCGGAATGGTGGATATGCAAATCACCACAATCAGGAACAGAAGCATCAACCCGTAGGAGAAATAGTTCACAGCAAGGAAAAGGCAGACGATATATACTATAAGACTTATAAGCTTCGTTCGGGGATCTAATCTATGAATAAAGGAATTTCCCGGGAAATACTGTCCAAGTGTTATGTCTTTAAGCATAGCTGTTTCCTCCCTTCCTTATGGTAAGTTGGGAAACTGCCGCTTCATGGGTGTAAACAGGCTGCACAGCTAATCCTGCCTTTTTAAGCGCCATAAAAATCTGTGTTACTTCCGGAATATCCAATCCCATTTCCAGTAATTCTTCAGCGCGGGTAAACACCTCATCCGGTGTTCCATCCATAGCTAAATGGGAGTTATTCATTACAAGAAGCCGACCGGTGAGCTTAGCTACATCATTCATACTATGGCTTATCATTATTATTGCAGCATTTTTAGCTTCGCGATAAGACTGGATATTCTGGAGAATTTCTTCCCTGCCTTGGGGATCAAGTCCGGCTGTTGGTTCATCCAAAATGAGTACTTCCGGCTCCATAGCGATCACACCGGCAATGGCAACGCGACGCTTTTGGCCACCGGACAGGTCAAACGGTGATGCGGATAATTGTTCCTCAGTAAGGCCAACAAAACCAGCCGCCTGCCGCACTCTACGGTCAATTTCTTCAGCATTTAGACCCATATTTTTAGGGCCAAATGCAATGTCTTTATACACAGTTTCTTCAAAAAGCTGATATTCAGGGTATTGAAATACGAGGCCAACACGAAAACGGCTCTGACGTGTGGTGGCCTTATTCTCCCAAATATCTCTACCATCCAGCAACACCTTACCGGAAGTAGGTTTCAGTAAGCCATTCAAGTGCTGAATCAACGTGGATTTTCCGGAACCGGTATGGCCGATAATGCCGATAAATTCACCACGTTCCACGCAAAAGGACACATCTTCCAGCGCAACATGCTGAAAAGGCGTTCCAACGCTATAAATATGGCTTAAATTTTTTACTTCTAAAATAGGTGCCAAATTAATATCCTCCAGTGGTCAAACCTTTCAGGCTTATTCTTTCAATGCCTCCAAAAGTGTCTGCGCACAATCTTCTGCGCTCAATTTGTCCAGGGGTAAGGAATATCCCTGTTTATTTAACGCATAGCAAAGTTCCACAGTCTCCGGTGCACGAAGACCAATTTGATGAAGCGCATCTACCTGGCTGAAAACTTGCTCAGGTGATCCGTCCAAATGGACCTGACCCTTATGCAAAACAACAACTCGGTCCGCTTTGGCCGCTTCATCCATATGGTGGGTGATCAAAATGACTGTAATGCCTTTATCCCGATTGAGACGAATGACTGTATCCATCACTTCTTTTCTGCCCTTGGGATCCAGCATAGCCGTAGGCTCGTCTAAAACAATGCATTTGGGCTCCATAGCAATAACGCCTGCGATAGCAACCCGTTGCTTTTGCCCGCCAGACAGCAAATGTGGAGCATGTTTGCGATACTCGTACATACCGACCTGCTTTAAGGCATTGTCTACCCGCTGACGAATAGCAGGACTTGCAATACCTAAATTCTCAGGTCCAAATGCCACATCTTCTTCAACAACATTTGCTACAATTTGATTGTCCGGATTTTGGAAGACCATTCCAATCACGCGGCGAATGGCAATCAATTTATCAGGATCTGATGTATTAAGGCCAAACACTGAAACACTGCCACCGCAAGGAAGTAAAATAGAATTAAAATGCTTGGCAAGTGTTGACTTTCCACAGCCATTTCCACCTAAAACGGCAACAAAACTACCCTCTTTGATTTGAATATTTAAGTCCTCAAATACGGCAACGCCGGGCGTGTCATCCACGCCCGGATAGGTGTATGCCAAATGTTCTACGCGAATTTGTTCTTTCAAAATTATCCCTCCATCAAGGAGTCCATCTGCCGGTAGAACCACAGGGTAAAACAAATCCGGTAGATTTTACAGGTAAACCAAGTTCTCCCACCTGGGTGGTTCCGCCAAATTTTTCTCCAAATGCCACATCTGCTGCATAACCAACTGCGCTGGGCGCCAAACCTGTGGTATATGAATTAATAATGACAAACAAAGGATTGTCCGACAACAGCTTTGCTGTTTCCAACAGGAAAGGATAGAAACTGGTTTCCATTTTCCATATTTCGCCGCTGGGTCCCCGGCCATAACTGGGAGGATCCATAATGATGCCGTCATAGCGGCGGCCGCGTCGAATTTCTCTTTGGATAAACTTTGCGCAGTCATCCACTATCCAATGAATTGGCCGATCCGCAAGGCCGGAGGACTTGGCGTTTTCTTTCGCCCACGCAACCATACCTTTGGACGCATCAACATGGTAAACCTCTGCGCCACCGGCTGCGGCAGCAAGGGTTGCACCACCGGAATAAGCAAACAAATTCAGAACACGAACCGGTCGACGGGCGTTGGCAACCCTTTCACGGATAAAGTCCCAGTTAGCTGCCTGCTCAGGAAAAACGCCCGTATGCTTAAAATTCATGGGTTTTACGTTAAAGGTAAGATAATCCTTGTAACGAATCTGCCAGAACTCCGGCAATCTATGGTCCGACCAATGTCCCCCACCGGTATTGGAACGAATATATCGTGCATCATACCGTTTCCAAGCAGCATCCTTTCTGGGAGTTTCCCAAATTATCTGTGGATCCGGCCGCACAAGGAAATGCTCTCCCCACCGCTCCAACCGCTCACCGGCAGTTGCATCCAGCAGTTCATAATCTTTCCACTCATCTGAAATCCAGCGCATTTCTCTCTCCTAATAAAAATTACTGAATGGGTGTAATCTCCACCTCGTCATTGTCAGCACCTGGTTCGTCAGGCACAACAGGATCTTCAGGGGTATCGGGTGTAACCGGGTTGTTCGCCAGGTATTCTTCCCAAGCCTGCTGATTGTGTACCGGACAAATCACATAAGGGGCAGCTACTGTCTGATTTACGTCATCCTGGAAGCCCTTGAATACCAAATCGTTGCCGTTATTATCCACACTGTATACAAAGTTATTGGTCTTATATTCATCCCGAAGACCAAGCTTATATGCCTTTTTAATTGCATTGATCTGGTCTGTGTTCAGTCTGACAAGTGCCTGCTCAGAAATCACAACAGATTGATCAACAGAAGCAAAGTTTGCACAATATTCGTTAGCAACACCGCCACCACTGCAATAAGAAATCATTACGTGTTGATCGCAGGTTTCCTCGGGGATGTCTTCCTTATATACCCATACATTATAGATTCTGGAAAGATCGCCGGCAACAGTTCTCACATCTGCCTTGCAGGCATCTGTTGCAAGTTTACCGGACTCCAGACACACTTCAATCTGGGTCATATTTCTTGTGCTGTAAAGGGATTTGTTGCTCTTTCCCTTGTGAAGAGGACCCATAACCTTCTTAAACAATTGGTTAGCCGGGCTCTGACCGCTGATCGTAGAAATCGTGTCAGGGTAGTCAAATCCTGCCCAAACAGCAGCAGTATAGTATCCTGTATAACCGCAAATCCAGCGGTCATAGTTGGATTCCGTTGTACCGGTCTTGCCGGCAGTTGTGATGCCATAAGACCTGGAAAGGTCGGCTTCGATACCGGTACCAACAAGCATAGCCTGAGTCAAGCAGTAATTCATATAATTAACTGCTTTCTCCCCAAGAACTTTGCGTTCTTCTTGCTCATTGTACAAAACTTCATTACCATTGCTATCAAAGACCTTGGTATAGCTACGCGCCTCACGGTAAACGCCGCCATTGGGGAAGGTTGCAAAGGCCGTCGCCATTTCCCGGACTGTAACACCATAGGTCTGCGCGCCCATAGCCAGAGGTGCGGAGTTATTGTCCTTACCGTCAACAAGTGTAGAAAGACCAAATTTTTCAGTCAAATACTCATAGCTAACCTTATAGCCACTTACTTTTTCATTTACAAGTTCCAATCCGCGAACAGCAATGGTATTTGCAGATGAAGTAACACCATGCAAAACGGTACGGCTGTAGGAGAACTTCTTATCACTGTTTCGCGGATAATAAACGCCGTTAGAATAATAGATATAAGGAAGGTCCGTCAAAACAGTAGCAGGAGAAAATGCACCGGTTTCAAAGCCTAAGGAGTAAATGGAAATAGGCTTAATAGAAGAACCGGATTGACGCTTGGACTGGGTAGCTCTGTTTTGACCAAAAATTTCCGTCTTGGGACCAACGCCGCCGGCAATGCCTGCAATATCACCGGTTTTATTGTCAATAACAACAATTGCAGACTGCAGTTGGGCGCCGCCGCGATATGCAGGGATTTGGGACAAATCACTATAAATCTTGTCCACCTGCTTTTGCACATCTATATCCATTGTGGAATAGATGGAGAAACCTCCGCGCTTAATTTTTTCAAGATAGGCACGAATGTTATTGCTGTTAATCTCCAGTTTGTCCTTCTTGATCATATCATAAACCACGTCCATGATAACCGTTTCGGTGTGGTAATTATATCCACCGGAGACTTTTGTAACAGGAATTTCAGATTTACAATGGGGACAGTAGTATTTATCACCATTCTTTGTAAGTGTACTAACAACGTCCTTATAGCCGCAGGTCTCATTTTCACAACGGGCCATCGTGTCGTTAAAATCAATGCCCCATTTGAGATTTAGTTCCCGGTTGATTTCGACCTGATATTCTTCTTCTGTCAGCCACCCTTGGTCGCGCATAGCTGTCAGGATGATCTTAGTACGCTTTAGGTTGTTATCTCTGTTCTGGTAGGGGTCATAATAGGTGGGGCTATTGGTAATTGCAATAATGCTGGCGCACTCTGCTGCATTTAGTTTTTCCAATTCCTTGCCATAATAGGCCGCAGCCGCAGAACGAACACCCCAACGGCTCTGTCCCAGATAAATAACATTCAGATAGTACTCCAAAATTGTTTCTTTATCATAGTTCTTTTCCATTTGGGTAGCCTGGAAAATTTCAAGCACCTTTCTTTGTACCGTCACACTGGTATTGCCAAAGGTATTCTTCACAAGCTGCTGTGTAATACTGGAGCCGCCCACAGAAGAATCGCCAAAGAACATTCTTGCGCAGGCCTGAATGGTGGTAATCCAGTCAACTCCCTGGTGGCGATAGAAACGGTGGTCCTCAATTGCAATGGCCGCATTCACCATATGGGCAGGGATATCCTCATAGTCAGCCCAGTCACGATTGACAGAAGAGTCAATTTTCTGCTGCACCTGAATTTGACCATCATTATCAATATAAAAAATGATAGAATTCATATCCAAGGTCAAATCAGAAAGATTCAGGTTCGACTGATCTAAGATATCATTCTGTAGGTAATCGCCCAGAATAGTTGCAAAGACAAAACCACAAATCAGCGCAATCAAAAGCACTGTAACCGCAGCGCCCATCAGAACCTTAAAAGTAGCAAAAATACCCTTCCAAATTTTATAAAGAGTTGAAAGCCACTCGTTGGGCTTCCAGTCCTGCCTATTTTCGTCATTCTTATTTCCAAAGCCAAACATTCTATATTACCTCCATATAAGTATAGAGTAAAAGTCAGTCACACGGTATATATGCATACCTTCACACATAGTATTATAACATACCTTGCATAAAAACGAAAGAACTATTTTTTAATATTCCGTGAATTATCGCAAATACTACCAATAGCACTAAATTAGTTTTAACAGAATTAATCAAAAATATTTGTATGCTTTGCCGAATACGCCCCTTCCCTCTTGATTTCTGACTCATTCATCAGTAAAATATAAGCATAAAATCAAGGAGGTAATTATATGCACGATCATTATGGTTCCGACTTTATCACCATTGTAGACGAAGATGGTGAGGAATATGAACTGGAAGTACTGTCAACCGTCGAGTACAACGGCCAGACTTATATGGCTGTCATTCCTGCCGGATTTGAAGAAGATATCGAGCCAGAAGTAAGCATCCTCAAGTCTGTAGAAGAAGATGGAGAACCAATTCTCTGTGCTATCGAGGACCAGCAGGAATTAGAAGATGTTTACAATTACATTATGGATAAACTCTACGAAGAGTCTGAAGACTAAGTAATGCCTGCTTGGTGCGTATCGTGTCCTTTTGGACCCACATCTATGAATAGGGATGTTCGTTTCTCTGCCGGATTGCAGACCTCCCGCCCCCGCTTTGACGGTGCGGCGGACGTTGGGAGCAGCTAACGCAGAGAGCTGCAACCCACCTGCCTATACGTGCAGGTCATAACTGGATGCGTACGGCTAAAGCGGGTTTCCCGGGAAGCTTTCTTCCCGGGATTTATTTATTTGTAGGAATTTTACACCAAGTTTCATAGAATATTAAATATTTCTACTTGAAATACGGAGAAGAATAGGTTATAATACCAAAGACTTTGCGTCAAAGTTTGACGATACCATACGCAAAAACGAGAGGAACTGATTATATGAGTGCATCTGATAAAAAGAAACTCCGCAAGGAGGAACGGCTTGCAGCTTTGACAGAGAAGCAAAAGCAGGCCCAGAAGGAAGCCAAGAAGTTAAAAACAATGACTATTGCATTTATTGCTGTTTTAGCAGTTGTTGTTGTAGCTTTCGGCTGGATGTTGATTGACAGTTATCTGAAAGTAAACGGTGTGCTGGAAAAGAAAACAATTGTCGCTACTGTAGACGGCACTGATCTGAATACTGTTGATTTTAGTTACTACTACGCGGATGCTGTAGATAACTACTATCAAAATGCAAACAGCCAGTATGGCACTAACACCAAGATTCTGCTGATGACCTACGGCCTTGACATAACCAAGCCTCTGGACAAGCAGACCAACCCGGAGACTGGTGACACCTGGGCAAACTACTTTATTGGTATTGCCTTGGATAATGCAAAAAGCGATATAGCTCTGTACAACAAGGCAGTCTCCGCAGGCTTTGACCCTAACGGTGAAGATGTGAATGCTATCGTAGACCAGGAAGCAAATAACCTGATGTGGAACGGTTACTTCTCCGGCTCTGTCGACAACTATCTGCGTAACGTTTACTGCAATGGTGCAACAGAAGAAAGTTACTTGAACTACATCCGCCGTAATGCTGTTGCCGGTACCTATTATAATGAATATAGGGACAACCTGACTTACACTGATGCCGAAGTAATGGAATACACTAAGGACCGCTATAATGAATTCAGTGCTTTCTCCTACAACTACTACACCATCAACTATTCCAAATATCTGAATGCCGAAGAAGGCACTAAGGATGAAAATGGTTCTGTAACCTACACCGAGGAGCAGAAGAACGCTGCAAGAGAGGCTGCCAAAAAGGACGCAGAGGCACTTACCCAGTGCAACAGCCTGGAGGCCTTTAATCTGGCAATCGCCAGTCTCCCTGTTAACAAAGGCCTGACCACCCCCGCAATGAGCACCGGCAGCACCGATACTCTGTATTCTGACCTGAAAGAAGAATACGGCAACTGGCTGGCTGAAGCAGACCGCAAGGAATTCGATGTTAAGGCTTTCCCTGTGGAAACCACCACTACCGTTGATGGCAAGGAAGTAAAGGTTGTCGACAGCTACAATGTAATTATGTACCTGTCCACCAATGAAAATCTGCAGAAGCAGGGCAACGTCCGCCATGTTCTGGTACAGTTTGAAAAATCCCTGGATGAAAAGGGCAACGAAGTTGTAACTGACGCTGCTAAGAAGGCTGCCAAGGAAGAAGCCGACAAGCTCTATGCCGATTGGAAAGAGGGCGGTGCCACTAAGGAAGCCTTTATTACCCTTGCTAAGGATAAGAGCGATGATCCCGGTGCGAAGGATAACGGCGGACTCTACACTGATATCAACCCCTCTTCCCAGTATTTGTCTCAGTTCCGTGATTGGGCTCTAGACGCTAAGCGTGTTGAAGGCGATCACGGCATTATCGAAACCTCTGACGGCTACCACATTATGTACTTTGAAGGCTATAGTGATGAAACTTACAGAGATTATCTGGTAAACACCGCTATGGTTAACAATGATATTAAAGAGTGGTACGACGGAATTATTGAAGCATCCAAGGCTGACTTGAAGGATACTTCTCGCCTGAATAAGGGCATGGCTATGGCTCCCAATGCCTGATAACGCATAAATATCCCCTCCTGTGGAATTCTTTTCCCAGGAGGGGTTTTATGTATCAAAAAAAATATTGGGGACCCTTGGTTTCTGGTTTTTGTGCCGGTATTGTAAACGGACTCTTTGGTGCGGGCGGTGGAATGGTCCTCGTCCCGTTATTGACCGTTCTGCCCGGGCTTAAGGATGAAGAGGTTTTCCCCAGCTCTGTTGCCATCATTTTACCAATTTGCCTTGTAAGTCTTGCATTTATACTTCCCGGCTCATCCTTTTCAATCATTGACACACACCCCTATCTTTTCGGGTCATTCCTTGGCGGAATATTTTCCTGGAAATTGGGAAAGAAAATACCTACAAAATGGCTGCATCGGCTTTTGGGTATATTCATTCTTTGGGGAGGAATTCAATATCTATGTTAAATAGTTGGGTAGTTTCTCTGTTCGTAGGCACAGTGTTGGGGGCTTTGGCCGGTATGGGTGTTGGCGGCGGAAGTTTATTAATTCTTTGGCTTACTTTAGTGCTCGATATGCCCTACCCGGAAGCAAGGATTACAAATCTGCTTTTCTTTTTACCAAGTGCAATTGTTGCTACCTTCCTCAGGCAAAAAGGAAAGGCCATATCCATAAAGCGGATATGGCCGTCAATTCTCACAGGATGTATTGCTGCCGCGCTGTCATCTTTTCTTGGAAAGCATATGGAACTTTCATTATTAAAGAAGCTATTTGGTGGTCTTTTGCTCCTTACGGGTATTCGGGAATTATTTTACCGGCCTCGAAATGCCAAATAACCTTCCAAAATCAAAGAAGCTGCTACAGCGTCTACCGTGTCTTTACGTTTCTTTCCGTGATAATTATGAGCAGATAGAATATTATGTGCCTCCACCGTTGTCCTTCGTTCGTCCCACAACTTAACAGGCAGGCCTGTTTCCTTCTCCACTTGCATCGCAAATTCCCGACACAATTGGGCTCTGGGTCCTTCTGTGCCGTCCATATTTTTTGGCAGCCCCAGCGCAATCTCACCTACGCCATTTTCTTTTGCGAGGCGGCAAATTTCCATTAGGGTCTTATCCGTGTTTCGGCTATGGATCACTGTGGTTGAACCGACGATGGAACATAGAAGATCGGAAATTGCCACGCCGGTTCTGGCATCACCATAGTCAATGGCCATAATTTTCATGATTTTTCGCTCCTTTTGTAACTTTGTACCCATTATAACCTAAAAAACACAAAAAATAAAGAAAAAAGTTATTGACACCTCAACCCCACTGTGTTAGAATGGTTCTACCTGTGAAAAAGGGCTTTTTTTATGCGCCTTTTTCAGCTTCGGAGCGGTAAATGTAGTTGACCGCTTACTAAATTTTTCATAGCCGAAGTGATACAGGGAGGCAAATTTAAGGAGGTGCCGTTATGCGCGTTAAAGTCACTTTGAGATGCT